>RCUH01000234.1_pt1 | contig 69608 bp, 59 predicted proteins | sample 2166191 | NCBI WGS metagenome assembly RCUH01 (sample SAMN09932848, study PRJNA488358) | compost metagenome | feature: garden; material: soil; isolation source: compost soil in an enriched community after 214 h of incubation | place: Germany: Experimental Botanical Garden Goettingen | collected... | reverse complement strand
CTGGTTTTGATCGGGGGAGGGAGTGTTTGCCATGATGGGCGGAATTATAGGGCCTCGCGCCACGGGGGCGACGCCGGCCCCGGTTTTCCGGGGGCGGAACCTCCCGCGGGCGCGGCTCTTGTCGGATAATCCACGGTTAGTTTCAAGAACTTAGAGAAAGCAGAGACCTTATGCCCCTGGAATGGGAAGAGCTAGTCACCCAACTTGATACCCACCTGCCGCGGGAAGCCTGGGCGCAGACACTCATCGGAATCGGCGTCCTGATCCTGACGGCGCTGTTCGTGCAGTGGGTGGTCGCGCGGGTCGTGCTGCTTGTGGCGCACCGGCTGCTGGTGGTGAGCGGGCACGGGGACTGGGACAAGGCCCTGCAGCGCCGCCGGGCGTACCAGAACCTCTGGTACGCGGTGCCGTTCGCGGTGGTGTCGATCGGCATTGACCTTGTGCCCCACGCCGAGCGGGCCGTCACGATCGTGGGCCGGTTGGCGCACGCGGGCGCATGGATCTGCGTGTTCGTGGCGTTTTCGGGGGTGCTGAGCGCCTGGCAGGACACCTATTCGGCCACCACGCGGGCGCAGACCCGCTCCATCAAGGGCTATATCCAGATCGGCAAGCTGATCCTGATGGCGGTATGCACCGTCCTGGTGCTGTCCATCCTGATCGACCGGTCGCCGCTGTGGATGATCTCCGGCCTGGGCGCGCTGTCGGCGGTGCTGCTGCTGGTGTTCAAAGACACCCTGCTGTCGCTGGTGGCCAGCACCCAGCTCACCAGCAACGACATGCTGCGCATCGGCGACTGGATCGAAATGCCGCAGTCCAACGCCGACGGGTTCGTCAAGGACATCGCGCTGCATACGGTCAAGGTGCAGAACTGGGACAACACGGTCACCACGGTGCCCACGTACAAGCTGTTTTCGGAAAGCTACCGCAACTACCGCCACATGTTCGAGTCTGGCGGCCGCCGCATCAAGCGCACTCTGCGCATCGACGCGGCCAGCGTGCGCTTTTTGACCGACGAGGAAGCCCAGCGGCTGATGCGCTTCCGGCTGCTGCACGATTATCTGCAGGCCAAGACCCACGACATCGCCCAGGCCAACCAGACCATGGGCGAACTGGCCAGTGTGCCGGCCAACCGCCGCCGCCTGACCAACATCGGCACCTTGCGCGCCTATGCGCTGGCCTTCCTGAAGCAGAACCCGGAAATCCGCCAGGACATGGCGATGATGGTGCGCATGATGGAGCCCACCTCCGAGGGCATCCCGGTCGAGGTCTATTGCTTTACCGCCGTGACCGCCTGGGTGGAATACGAACGGATCCAGGGCGACGTCTTCGACCATCTGCTGGCCATCCTGCCGGAACTGGGCCTGCGCCTGTACCAGCAGCCGTCCGGCGCCGACTTCGGCGCCATGGGCGGGTCCCTGCGCGAAAACGCCTTCCAGGCCGCCCTGGCCGGGGAGCGCGACCGGCAGGGGGGCATCCTGGATGCCGACCCGGCCGCGCCGTTCCAGCGTGGCCTGACCGACGGCAAGATGCCCCGCTAGGCCAGCGCGGACCGGCTTTTGGCCGGTGCCCGCCCAAGGCGCGGCGGGCCGGAGGCCGTGAGATAATCCGGCGGTTGCTTCCTAGGCGATAGACCCGATGTCGAACCCGTTCTTCAACCTGTATTCCCACGGCTTCGCCCGGGTCGCGGTCGGCGTGCCCGAATGCCGGGTCGCCGACCCCGCCTTCAATGCGGCGCAGACCATCGCGCTGGCCCAGCAGGCCGCCCAGGGCGGCGCGGTGCTCGCGGCGTTTCCCGAGCTGGGCCTGTCGGCCTACACCTGCGACGATCTCTTTCACCAGAAGGCCCTGCTGGACGCCTGCGAAGCGGCGCTGGCCCAGGTGGTCCAAGCCACGGCCGATCTGGATATCGCCATCATCGTGGGCGCGCCGCTGCGCGTGGACCACCAGCTATTCAATTGCGCCGTGGTGGCGGCCGGCGGCCGCGTGTTGGGCGTGGTGCCCAAGAGCTACCTGCCCAACTACGGCGAATTCTACGAAGCCCGCCAGTTCAGCGCCGCCGATTGCGCGGCCGCGGCCGACATCCGCCTGCTGGGCCAGACCGTGCCGTTCGGGTCCGAGCTGCTGTTCCGGATGGAAAAGCTGCCGCTGTTCCAGTTCCACGTCGAAATCTGCGAAGACGTCTGGGTGCCTATCCCGCCGTCGTCCTACGCCGCGCTGGCCGGCGCCACGGTGCTGGTCAACCTGTCCGCCTCCAATATCGTCGTCGGCAAGGCCGAATACCGCCACCAGCTTGTTTCGCAGCAGTCGGCGCGCTGCCTGTCGGCCTATATGTACACCTCGGCCGGCCGGGGCGAGTCCTCGACGGACATGGCCTGGGACGGCCAGGCGCTCATCTACGAAAACGGCGAACTGCTGGCCGAGTCCGAGCGCTTCCTGAGCCATTCGCACCTGCTGTTTTCGGACGTGGACCTGGAACGCCTGTCGCGCGAACGCATGCGCCAGAGCACCTTTGGCCAGTCCGTCCGCCGCCACCAGGACGAGGTCCGCAAGTTCCGCCAGGTGGCGGTCCCCGTGAATCCGCCGCTGGAAGACGCCGAACTGCCGCTGGACCGGCGCGTGGCGCGCTTTCCCTATGTGCCGGCCGACCCGCAGCGCCGCGACGCCCGCTGCAAAGAGGTCTACAACATCCAGGTGCAGGCGCTGGCCCAGCGGCTGTCGGCCAGCGGCATGTCCAAGGTCGTCATCGGCATTTCGGGCGGGCTGGACTCCACCCACGCGCTGCTGGTCTGCGCCAAGGCCATGGATACGCTGGACCTGCCGCGCTCGAACATCCTGGCCGTCACCATGCCGGGCTTCGCCACCAGCACCCGCACGCTGCAGCAGGCGCGCCGGCTGATGGCCGTCGTGGGCTGCACGGCGTCCGAGATCGACATCCGGCCCAGTTGCCTGCAGATGCTCAAGGACCTGGGCCATCCCTACGCGGACGGCCAGCCGGTATACGACATCACCTTCGAGAACGTGCAGGCCGGCGAGCGCACCAACCACCTGTTCCGCATCGCCAACTTCAACAACGCCTTCGTGATCGGCACGGGCGACCTGAGCGAGCTTGCACTGGGATGGTGCACGTACGGCGTGGGCGACCACATGTCGCACTACAGCGTCAATGCCAGCGTGCCCAAGACGCTCATCACGCACCTGGTGCGCTGGGTGGCCGAATCCGGCCGTCTGGGCGAGGACGGCGCGCAGGTGCTGCTGGACGTGCTGGGGACGGATGTCAGTCCCGAACTGGTGCCGGGCGGCGCGGACGACAAGCCGGTCCAGAAAAGCGAAGCGTCGATCGGCCCCTACGAACTGCAGGACTTCAACCTGTATTACACGCTGCGCTACGGCTTCGCGCCGACCAAGGTCGCCTTCCTGGCGCTGGCGGCCTGGCGCGACCGCGAGGCCGGCGCCTGGCCCGAGGCCGGGCATGTCGCGCGCAACCAGTACGACCTGCCCGCCATCAAGCGCAACCTGAAGCTGTTCCTGGACCGGTTCTTCCGCCTGAGCCAGTTCAAGCGCACCTGCGTCCCCAACGCCCCGAAGGTCGGTTCCGGCGGCTCGCTGTCCCCGCGTGGCGACTGGCGCGCGCCCAGCGACTCGGAGTCGGTGGTGTGGATGCGCGACGCCGACCGGATTCCGGACGAAACGCCGGGGGGCTAAGGAAGACCCGCGCCTTGCCGTGGGGCCTGCACGCCCTCCGGTGGTATTCTCCTATTCATCGCGCCCCGCGCCCGCACAGGCGGCGCGGCAGGGCGCCGCACAGATCAAAAACCCAGGACGACCAACGTGAAACAAGTCACCGCCATCATCAAACCCTTCAAGCTCGACGAGGTCCGCGAAGCGCTGGCGGAAGTCGGCGTCAGCGGCCTGACGGTCACTGAAGTCAAGGGTTTCGGCCGCCAGAAAGGCCATACCGAACTCTATCGCGGCGCCGAGTACGTGGTGGACTTCCTGCCCAAGATCCGCGTTGAAGTGGTGCTGCCGGACGAACAGGTCGAAGCCGCCATCGAAGCCGTGGTCAAGGCCGCCCGCACCGGCAAGATCGGCGACGGCAAGATCTTCGTGACGCCGGTCGAGCAAGCCATCCGCATCCGCACCGGCGAGAGCGACGAAGAGGCGCTCTGATCACGAGCCCTCGGGGCTCTTGAACCATTGATCTCCCGAGGTCCCGAGCGCTCGATCTCTCAAGCTTCCGATGCTTCCCGGGCCGCGTTCTGACGTGGCCCGATTCATTGTGGCCCGATTCATTCGCGCCACCGCCATCTTCCCTACCTGATCAACTGGTTCATCTCCAGGATCGGCATCATCACCGCCAGCACGATCAGCAGGACGAATCCCCCCATCAGCAGTATCAGCGCCGGCTCCAGCAGGGCCGTCATCGCCATCGCGCGCCGCTCCAGGTCGCGCGACAGGTTCTGCGCGCCCCGGTCCAGCAGTTCGGGCAAGCGGCCCGTTTTCTCGCCGCTGGCGATCAGGTGCACCAGCAGGGAAGGGAACGCCTTTTGCGCGCCCAGCGACGCGGATAGCGATGCGCCTTCACGCACGCGCGCCGAGGCCTCGTCCACCGCCAGTCGCAGCACGTCGTTGCCCAGCGTGCGGCGGGCCGCCTCCAGCGCCGTGAGCAACGCCACGCCGCTGCCGCACAAAATGGCCAGCGTCGATGCGAACCGCGCCGCGTTGACGCCCAGAACAAAGCGCCCGGCCAGCGGCAGGCGCAACACGCGTGCATGCCACGCGCGCCGCGCCGCCGGCGCCCGCAGCGTGTAGCGCCACAGCACGATCGCCAGCGCGATCGCAACCCCGGTCACGGCGCCCCATTCGCGGACGTAGTCCGATAGCGCCAGCATCATGCGGGTCAGCAGCGGAAGCTGCTGCTTGGCCTGGCTGAAGGCGGACACCACCTGCGGCACCACATAGCCCAGCAGGAAAATCACGATGATCACCGACACGCAGGCCACCACCGCCGGATAGATGAACGCCGTCATGACCTTGCTGCGCAAGGCGTTGCGTTCCTCGATGTAATCCGCCAGCTTCTCCATCACCTGCGCCAGGTCTCCGGACTCTTCGCCCGCGCCGATCAGGGCGCGATAGATTTCGGGGAAATCGCGGGGCCGCGCGGCCAGCGCGGCCGACAGGCGATGGCCGGCGCGCACATCGTCGCGCACGCCGCCCAAGGTGGCGGCGATGTGTTTCTTCTCGGCCTGTTCGAGCGTGGCGCTCAGGGCGGCGTCCAGCGGCAGGCGCGCCGCCAGCAGGCTGGCAAGCTGACGCGTCAGCCACGCGAGGTCGGCATCCGACAGGCGCGTGCGCAACGCCGCGCCCAGGCCTTCGGCGCGCGCTGCCAGCGAGGTCGACAGCGGCAGCAGGCCGCGCCCGCGCAACTGGTTGCGGGCGCCGCGTTCCGTGTCGGCATCGATCGTGCCGCGCACGATTTTTCCGAGCGCGTCTGTGGCTTCGTAGCGGAAGGAAGGCATGGTTGTAATAAAGAGGCGCGCGCCGGTTTGAACCGCCAAGAGCCCCGAATTTAAAGGGTTTCCAGCCCGTCACCTTGCCTTCCGAATATGACCGTAGTGTTGCAGTCACACCCCGTATACTCCGACGCGCTTTCACGATTTTTCACACGACTTCACGTCTTGGGCTCCTATCTCGTCATGCGTCACATCGCGCAATTCAGCCTTGCGGTCTTGCTTGCGGCAAGCCAACTCGGACCGGTCGCCAGCACGGCCCACGCTCAACAGGCGGACAATCGCGTCAGCCTGAATTTCGTCGACACCGACATCCCCGCCGTGTTGCGCGCGCTGTCCTTGTTCACGCACCGCAACTTCCTGGTGGACCCGCGGGTCAAGGGCAAGCTCACGCTGGTATCGGACCGTCCGGTGGATAGCGGGCAGGCGCTGGCCATGCTGACGGGCGCCTTGCGCCTGCAAGGCTTCGCCATTGTCGACGTGGACGGCGTGACGCGTGTGGTGCCGGAGGCCGATGCCAAGCTGCAAGGCAGCGCGGTGGTGGGCGGCCCCAAGCCCGCGTCCGGCGCGCCGGCGGGCGGCGGCAGAGGGCCCGTTCCCGTGGCCGCCTTCGCCAAGGGGGCGGGCGGCAGCAGCGGCGAAATGCTGACGCGCGTGTTCCCGCTGAAGTACGAGAATGCCGCGAATCTTGTGCCGGTGCTGCGCCCCATGGTGCCTCCGAACAATCCGATCAACGCGTACCCGGGCAACAACACGCTGGTCGTCACCGACTATGCCGACAACCTCGAACGGATCGCGGCCGTCATCGCCCGCATCGACGTACCCAGCTCGATCGACACGGATGTGGTGCCGGTGCGGTCTGGCATTGCGACCGACATCGCCATCCTGGCCTCGCAATTGCTCGACACGCAAAGCAGCGATCCGACCCAGCGCATCGCGATCGTGGCCGACCCGCGCAGCAACAGCGTGCTGGTGCGTTCGGGCAGCCCGGCGCGCACGCGCCTGGCCCGCGACCTGATCCTGAAGCTGGATGCGCAGCAGAACCGCGCGGGCAACCTGCACGTGGTCTACATGCGCAACGCGCAAGCCACGCGCATCGCCGAGGTTCTGGGCGGGCTGCTGACGGGCCAGGCCAATTCCGCGCCCGGCGCGGCCCCGGGCGCAAGCAGCAGCAGCGGCGGCGCGGCGCAGGGCGGCGCGCGCGCGCAGAACACCTCCAGCAACACGTCGAGCCAGGCCGGGCAGGGCATGTCCAGCCAGTCGGGCTCCGCCAAGGGCGGCCTGTCGGGCGAGCAGGAACGCATCGCGCGCGAAGACAATTCTTCGCAGGCGGTGTCGTATTCGGCGGGCGGGGCCACCATCCAGGCGGATCCGGCGACCAATTCGCTGATCATCTCGGCGCCCGAACCGCTGTATCGCAGCCTGCGGGAGGTGATCGACCAGCTAGACCAGCGCCGCGCGCAGGTGCTGGTGGAAAGCCTGATCGTGGAGGTGAGCGAGGAAAAGGCCGCCGAGTTCGGCATCCAGTGGATGACCGGCGCAGGCAACATCAACAGCAACGGCACCAGCTTCGTCGGCGGCACGAACCTGGGCGGCAGCGGCATCACCGGCAATGGCCCGACCTCGATCGACGCGCTGGGCGGCGGCCTGAGCCTGGGCGTGGTCAAGGGCACTGTCGACGTACTGGGCAACCAGGTCATCAATCTGGGGGTGCTGGCCCGCGCCATGCAGAACACGGGCGAAGCCAACATCCTGTCCACGCCCAACCTGCTGACCTTGGATAACCAGTCTGCCAGCATCCTGGTGGGCAAGACGGTGCCGTTTGTGACGGGGCAGTACGTGACTTCCGGCAGCGACAGCAGCTCCAATCCGTTCCAGACGATCGAACGCGAAGACGTCGGCCTGAAGCTGAACATCCGTCCGCAGATCTCGGAGGGCGGCGCGGTGAAGCTGGACATCTATCAAGAGGTCAGCAGCATCGACGAAAGCCGCTCCAATTCCACCACCGGCATCGTCACCAACAAGCGCGCCATCGACACCAGCGTGCTGATCGACGACGGACAGATCATCGTGCTGGGCGGCCTGCTGGAAGAAAACGTGACGCTTACGTCCAATAGCGTGCCCGGCCTGGGGTCGCTGCCGGTGATCGGATCGCTGTTCCGCTACGACACGCGCAAACGCACCAAGACGAACCTGATGGTGTTCCTGCGCCCCTACGTGGTGCGCGACGCGAACCGCAGCGCCAGCGTCACCATGGACCGCTACGACTATATGCGCCGCGCGCAGGGCACGGTGCAGCCGCGCCACCATTGGGCATTGCCTGACATGGAGGCGCCGATGCTGCCGCTGCCGGGGTCGGCGCCGTCGGTGTCGAACAATGCCTATGACCTGCGGCCGGATGAACAAGCGGCGACCATGCGCCGCCCGGCCCCGGTGACGGTGGAAAGCTTCGCCGTGCGCCAGTATCCCGGCATGCCGCCCGCACCTGCCGCGTCGCCGATCCGGGTAAGCCGGCCGCTCATGATGACCGTGGCGGTGGACCCCGAGACGCTCCTATGAGCGGGCATCCCTTGCCCTATGCCTGGGCCCGCGCGCAACGCGCGGTCCTGTCGCTGCGCGGGGGGCAGGCGCAATTGACCGTCAGCCCGCGCACGCCCGATTGGGCCGTGCGCGAGATCCGCCGCTGCCATGGCGACATCGCGCTCGCGCAAGTCGATGACGAGGCTTTGGAGACGCTGCTGACGGCGGCCTACAGTCATTCGGAGGACGCCGCGTCCGTCATGGGCGTGGCGGAAAACGAGATCGACCTGGACCGCCTGTTGCAGGACATGCCCGAGGTGGCGGACTTGCTGGAGGCGCAGGACGACGCGCCCGTCATCCGCATGATCAATGCGCTGTTCGCGCAGGCCGCGCGCGACGGCGCCAGCGATATCCACATCGAACCGTTCGAAACCCACTCCGTGGTGCGCTACCGCGTGGACGGCACCTTGCGCGATGTGGTGTCGCCGCGCAAGGCCCTGCATGCCGCGCTGATCTCGCGCATCAAGATCATGGCGCACCTGGACATCGCCGAAAAGCGCCTGCCGCAGGACGGCCGCATCGCGCTGCGCGTGGGCGGGCGGCCTATCGACGTGCGGGTGTCCACCTTGCCGACCGGCCATGGCGAGCGCGCGGTGCTGCGCCTGCTGGACAAGGAAGCCGGCCGCCTGCAACTGGAGCGGCTGGGCATGAGCCCGGGCGTGCTCGGGCAGCTCGACCGCTTGATCCGGCAGCCGCACGGCATCGTCCTGGTGACCGGGCCCACCGGCAGCGGCAAGACCACCACGCTGTACGCCGCGCTGAGCCGGCTGGACGCCTCCACCAGCAACATCCTGACGGTGGAAGACCCCATCGAATACGACCTTGCCGGCATCAGCCAGACGCAGGTCAACGCCAAGATCGACATGAGCTTCGCGCTGGCGCTGCGCGCGATCCTGCGCCAGGACCCGGACGTCATCATGATCGGCGAGATCCGGGACCTGGAAACCGCCCAGATCGCCGTGCAGGCCTCCCTGACCGGCCACCTGGTGCTCGCCACGCTGCACACCAACGATTCCGTGTCCGCCGTGACGCGGCTGACGGACATGGGGGTAGAACCCTTTTTGCTGGCCTCGTCCCTGCTGGGCGTGTTGGCGCAGCGCCTGGTGCGCAAGCTGTGCCCGGCCTGCAAGGCGCCGTCGATGCTGGACGGCGCGCAGGTGTTTCATCCGGTCGGGTGCGAGGCGTGCAATCACACGGGCTACAGCGGACGTTCAGGCATCCACGAACTGTTCACGGTCGACGACGAGGCCCGCAGGCTGATCCATGAAGGCAGCGGAGAACGCGAACTGCGGCGCGCGGCGGCCGCGTCGGGCATGCGGACCATGCGCGAAGACGGGCAGCGCTGGGTCGACGGCGGGCAGACATCGCCCGAGGAAATCCTGCGCGTGACGCGGGACGCCTAGGGCGCGTTCATTCCGGACGGCCTGGCGCTTCCGGCGCGTCATCGACGCCGATCCAGGCGCTCGCGGCGCCCGGATCGGCCTTAGCTTCAGGTCCCGAATGTCGTGATGTCGTCCGACCGGCGGCCCAGCGTGGACAGCAGGCCGTCCAGCGCGGCGCGGTCCGCCTCGCTGGCCGACGGGGCAAAGGTCGCCTGGCCCTGGAAGCGCACGCCGCGGCCGGTCGCGCTGCCCTGGCCCGTGACGCTCAGCAGGCCGCTTTCCGTGGTCAGGGCCAGCGTGGCGCCGTTCTTGGCGCCTTGCACGCGCAGCAGATAGGTGCCGATGGGTGTCAGCGGCGTCAGCGCGGTGGCGGCATTGCGCCAGCGCAGGTCTGCGATGGTGCCCGGCGGCAACGGCGCGCCCAGGCGCAGCGGCTGCCAATCGATTTCCAGCATGCCTTGCGGGGCAAGCGTATTCCACGGGGCGCCCAGCGCGGGCAGCACGGACGCGGGCACGCGCAAGGACTGCGCCGGCACCGACACGCCATTCCAGCCCACGCGCGCCCGCAGCGGGCCTTGCAGCCAGGGGTGCACGATCTCCAGGCTGATCGGATCCCAGCGCCATTGCCATTGGACGGGCTGCGGCAGCACGCGCCGCGCGCCGGGGGCGCCGAGTGCGACCCAGGCGCTGCCGCGCCACAGCGTTCCGCTGGCGTCGGCCAGCGTGACGGGCGTATCGGCCGGCAGTATGGCCAGCAGCCAGCGAGCCGGAAGGACGGCGGCGCCCGCGGCCGCGGCGCAGGCCGCGCCAGCCAGCAGCAACGCGGCGGCGCGGCCGGAAGGAAGGCGCGCGCGCATCAGCGGCGGCCCCCGGATTGTGGAAGTGCAAGCGTGACCTTGCCGTTGACCAGGCCCGGCAGAGGCCGGCCGTTGGCATTGGCGGCCCGGGTCAGATCCACTTGCGTGACCGCAAGGCCCCAGTCGCGGCCGGCCCCGTCCAGCCAGCGCAGCAGCGCGGATGAAGGCGCCTGGCTCAGCGTCAGTTCGACGCCTTCGCCCGACTCCGGCTTGCCCAGGGCCCATAGGCCACTGGGCAGCCCCGCGCGTTCCAGGCTGCCCGACAGCTCGTCCGCGCCGGGCAGGGCGCCGGCGGGCGTGGCGGACCGCTGCCGCAACGCGGCCGCCCGGGCCGTCAGGTCGGCCACGGCGGCGGCCTGGGCGCGTAGCGCGGGCAATTCGGCCTGCGCCTTGCGCAAGGCGTTCAGCGGCGGCTCGATCAGGCCGACGTAGACCGTCGCCGCGCCCAGCAGCAGGGCGGCGCCGGCGACCAGACGCCGTTCGCGCGGGGCCAGCGCCTGGTAGCGCCGATGGGCCCGCGCCAGCGCGGGCTCCAGGGATTTGCGGACGGACAGCCACACGGTTTGCAGGCGAAGCGGGAAAGTCATGGTTGATTGCGCACGATGCGCCAGGTGTTGTCGGTGTCGGCGCGTTCCAGCTTGAGGCCCAGGGCGGCCGCCTGCTGGATCAGCGCGGGCGTTTCGGCGACGCGCTGGGACGGTTCGCCCGCGTCGGCAAGCTGCAGCGTCAGGGCCTGGTCCGCATAGCTCAGGCGGGCCACCTTGTCGGCGGCGAACGGCAGCGCCTGGGCGGCGGCGCGGGCCAGCGGCAGGAAGTCGCCGGCGCTGGCGGCGCCGCGATTGGCCTGCAGCGCATCCAGGCCCTGCTGCGCCTGGCGGGCTGGGTCCAGCACGACGGGCAGGTCGGGAAACGCGGCCAGCACCTGCTCGCGCATGCCATTGCGCAGGGCGTCCGCTTCGTCTTGCAGGCGCGCCGCATGGATGTTCAGCCCGGCAATCCATACGACGGCCGCGGCGGCGCTCCAGCGCCATGCGGGACGCCAGCGCGACACGCGCGCCGGCGCCAACTGGGGCATGGCCAGCGACCATGACGGCGAGGGAGCAAGCCAGCGCGGATCGGCGGGGTCGCGCAGGGGCGCGGACGTTTCCGGCGCCAGCGTTTGCGGCGCGATGAGGGCGCGGGCGCGCAATCCATGCGCGTTGAGCAGGCCCCAGGCGCGCCGGACGGGCTCGCGCGGCGACCATGCCAGCGGCACGGAGCCGTCCGCGGCGCGCGGGCCATGGCCGATGGCCAGCGCGTCCAGGTCGCTCAGCACCAGCGGTTCCAGCGCGCTGTAAACGGCGGCGGCAAAGCGTGCGCGCGCCACCCCCGGAATCTGCACGGTGGTGGCGATGACGTCCGACGGATGCAGGACCGCCTCGCAGGCGGCGTGCGGGTAGGCATGGCCCATGGCCTGCAGAGCCAGTTCGCCTTGCCGCGCGCAGCGCCCGCGCCCGTCGAACCAGGCGTAGCGCAGGGGCGAGTCGGCGCTGAATTCGGCCAGGGCGGGCAGCGCGATGCGCAGTGTGTTTTTCAAGGAATCTCTCTTGTCCAGATCGTGTCGGGCGCGGCCGGCGGCGCGCTGCGCAGCAGGGCTTGCATGGAGACGCGGGCCCGTTCGTAGACCACGGTGCCGCTGGCCAGGAACCAGCCGCTGGAGGTGGCCACGGCGGGCGCCGCCGTCTTGACGCCCGTGCCCGCCAGGCGGTTGGCGAAATCGCCGCTATTGTTGAACCAGTTGCCGCGGTCGCGCTCGCCGGCCATGGCGCGCGCCTGCCCCAGAGACAGGCCTGGCACCAGCGCGGCCAGGACCTCGGCGGGCGCGGTGTTGACATTGACGCTGGTGGCCGCGGGCAGCACCGTCATCGTGCGGCGCAGGGCGTCGCGCGCGGGCGGCTCCAAACCCAGCAGCGCGGCCACTTCGTCGACGCCGCGCGGCAGCGGCGCCCGCGCATCGGGCGTGGCGCGGGGTTGGCCGGGGGGCTCGGAAGACGGGGCGGCAACGGCCACCGGAGGCTGGGCGGCGGCCATGATGTCGATGAGGCGGGGCGCCACGGTGTCAGGCAACTGCAGCGTGTTGAGCAGCCGGCGCAACACGGCTTCCTGTTCCGGCAGCGGCACGCCGTTGCGCGCCAGGTTGTACAGGTTGTACTTGCCTTGTTCGTCCTGCACTCGTCCGGAAAACACGGCGACCCGGTCATCGTCCGGACGTTCGATGCGGGTATCGAGCACGGGCGTGGCCCAGATCTGGTCGCCGCGGGTGGTGGGTTCGCGCCGCGCGTGGTCGCGCACCACCAGCCGCGCCCAGTCGATGCCGCCCGCCAGCATGGCGCGCGCCTGCACGCGGGACATTTCGTTTTCCACCCGGCGGGTGCTGGCGGTCTGGCGCTGGAACAGGCTGGTCGTCAGCGCCGCCACGATGGCGACGACGATCAGCGCGCTCACGACGGCCGCGCCGCGTTCGCGCGACGTGTTGCGGGGCTGGCCGGCGCGGTTCATGGCAGTTCCAGGACGCGGGTGTAGCGCTGCCCGCTGTCGGCGGGGCCGCGTTCCAGCGTGATTTCCAGGCCCGTCGGCGCGGCGGCGAAGGATGTGTCCGTGTTGGCCCAGCCCACGCCGGGAACCCATGCGCGCAGCGTCAGCGTGCGCACGTCCGGCAGCAGCAGAACACCGCTATCCACGCTGGGCAGAGGGCTGCGCGGCGCGGACGGACCGCCGGCGCGCCATAGCCCGTCCGGCCGGATCTGCCATTGCACACGCTGCCACAGCCCATTGCCGTCCGGGTCGGGGCGCAGGACTTCCAGGGTCTGGCCGCCGGCCGCCCGGCGCAGCAGGCGCAGGCCGCTGGTCAAGGCCAGGGCATCCTGGCCGGCGGAGTCGAATGGAGGGCCCGAATAGGAAAGTTCGACGTCGCGCGCCATCTGCCCCAGCGTGCGGACGATGGCGTCGGTGTCTTCGGCCTGCGCCTCGATCCGGTCGCGCGCGCCGGACACACCGGCCAGGCCGCGCCACGCCATCAGGCTGACCAGCGCCATCAGCGCCAGCGCCACGAGCACTTCGATCAGGGTGAAGCCGGCTTGGGCCCGCGGCCGGGGAAGGCGGCGCATCGTCATCGCAGGCTGGACAGCAGGCCGTCCAGTTGCAGCAGGATGGCGCCGCGCGGGGCGGCGCCGTCGTGGACCTTGACGGAGACCTGCCGGAAGCTGCGGTTCATGGAATTGGTGAAGACCAGTTCGCACTCCAGCGCCAGGCCTCCTTGCGGACAGGGCACGCTGCGCGACCCCGCGCGTGGCAGCGTTGGCTCAAGGCGGAGCTGCGTCAACGCATTCTGCGCGGCCAGCAAGGCCAGCGCCTTGTCCTGCAGGGCGCGGTTGTTTGCCGCCATCACGCCGGTGGCGCGCAGGGCGGCGCCCATCGCCACTGCGATGATGGCCAGTGCCACCAGCACTTCGATCAGCGTGAAGCCGCGTTCGCGGCCCTTGCGGCGCGGCGGTTCAGCGTATTTCATAGCGTCCGGACGCGTCGCGCTCAAGAACGACGCGGGTGTCCCCCGCGCGCAGGGTGAGCGTGAGCGGCGCCGCGACCCATTCCGTATTGAAGATCAGGGGGCGGTCCGGATTCAGCCGCAGTTCGACCGGGCCGTCCGACCAGGTTTGCGGACGCAGCACGTCGTCGCGCTCCAGGCGGTCGGCGGGCACCGGCACATCTTCTTCTGCACTGGGGCCCGGCGGGCGTCCGCGGCGTTCGAACGACCAGCCCTGGGCGCCGGCAAGCCAGCGTATCGGCCGGCCGTCGCTGCGGGCCTCGCTTTGCGCCACGGTGAACGCGTCGGCCAGACGCTGGGCATCGCCGCGCAGGCGGTTTTCGCCGCGGCCGACGGACAGGCTCACCATGCTGGCCGCGATGGCCACGATCACCAGCACCACCAGGACTTCGACCAGCGTGAAGCCGCGTTCAGAGTTCCCACGAACCGATGTCGGCATCGCCGTTTTCTCCACCGGGCTTGTTGTCCGCGCCGAATGAGAAGACATCGACGTCACCTTTGACGCCGGGGCTCAGGTATTGGTAGGGATGGCCCCAGGGGTCGTTCGGCAGCTTGTCCAGGTAGCCGCGCCAGTTGGCCGCGCCATCGGGCTTTTGCGCCAGCGCGCGCAGGCCCTGCGCTGTGCTGGGATAGCGGCCGTTGTCCAGGCGGTACAGCTTGAGCGCCTGCATGATGCCGGCGATGTCCTGGCGCGCGGCGACCTGGCGGGCCTGGTCGGGACGGTCCAGCACGCGCGGCACGATCAGCGCGGCCAGAATCCCCATGATCACAATCACCACCATGATCTCGATCAGGGTGAAGCCTTGCTGGCGGGCGAGTCCCCGCGGTAACTGGCGCACTTTACAACTCCGGTCTTTCAGTAGAAGCCCGGGATTGTGGACATGAAATATGACAGTAATGCACACGCGCGGACAAACGCGGCAAGCCTGTCCGCCGGCCGGAACGCGCGCCGCGCGGGGAGAATGGCCGCTCCTGCTACCATGGGCCTTCTACAAGGAGCGGTAATGGCTACAAAAGAGAAGTCTTCGACGGGGATGGCCGCATTGGTGGAAAAGGCGCTCCAGCAAAAGAAGCTGGCTGCCGCCAACAAGAAGCCGGTGGGCGCGGCGTTGGGCAACGCGGCTGGCCGCAAGCAGATGGGCCGCCCCGCGGGACGCAAGCGCTGATCCCAGGCGCTTGAACAAGACGGGCGCCGCCGGCATTGCAACCGCCGGCGCCTGCCCGGCGAAAGGGCGCGGCGCCACACCCATCAGGCTTGCCGCGCGCCGCCTCACTTCGCTAGCGATATCCCCGGGGGCGCGGCTTGCGACGCCGGCGTTGCCAGGCGGCTCACCCGCCCCGACTGCTCGACCGTAACCCCATCCGCGGCGATATCCCGCAACACGATGCCCGGCGCCACTTCGGCGCCGGCGCGCCACGCCAGCGGCGGTCCGCCGTCCACGCTCAGCACCGCCGCGCCATCGGGGCCGGCGGCAATCACGCCCAGCACGCTGATCTGCGTGCGCATCACCTCGTCCTTCCCGAACCACAACGCCACCGGCGTGTTGTCGGCCGCGCGCGGCGCGCCGGCCGAGACGGCGGGGGGCAGGGGGCCGGGGCGGGGGGCAAGCAGGATCGACGCCCACACGCCCAGGCCCGCGGCAAGCGCCAGCACGGCAAGAACGCGCAGCGCGGCGGGCGCCGAAAGCAGGGTGAAACGCAAGGACAGGGGCATGGGCGCAAACCGTAGTGGAACAGGACGACGCGCCCGACTATAGCGGCCTTTCATGACAGGCCTGCATTTCGCTTACCCCAGAAAAAAATGCACCCCGCTCGGGACGGAAAGCACGCGCAGCGCGCGGGGCTCGGGGCCTTTGCCCCTTTCATTCGCCGAATCGTGCGCAAAAGAATCCTGATCCGTCGATCAAGGTTTCTCTTCTTTGCTTCACGGGTCTTTCACCTTGGGCGGCCACCATGTCGGCCAGCGTAAGACCCTGTACATGACAAGAGAAGAGAAGCAATGCAAACACTGAACTGGAGAAGGTGGTGCGCCATGTTGCTGGCTGCCAGCGCATTGGCCGGCTGTGGAGGCAGCGACGATGACGACGCGGACGCCGGCCCGCCGCCGCCCCCGGTGACCGAACCCGGCCAGGCCGCCGTCGGCAAGGTGTTGTTCGTGGGCGTCGACGGCCTGACCTATGACGCGCTGCGCCGTGGCGTGGCTGACAAGTCGCTGCCGAACATCGCGCAGTTGACCGCCACCCGCGCCTGGACGGGCGGCGTGACCGGCGAAGCCACGCAGCAGCCCACGCTGATCGTGCCGGGATGGGCCACCTTGCTGACGGGCCAGTGGGCCGATACGCATGGCGTGCGGTCCAACGCGCCGGGCCAGGCGATGAAGGCGCCCAGCATGTTCCAGCGCATCAAGGCCGCGCAGCCCCAGGCCCGCAGCGCCGGCGCCTTCAGCTCGACCTTGCTGGCCAGCCTGGCCGGCAGCGACCGCGACGCGGGCTATCTGCAATCCCTGACGGACTGCGCCGGGGTGGACGATTGCGTCGCGGCGCAGGCTCGCGACCGCATCACGGAAGGCTACGACATGGTGGTGGCGCAGTTTGGCGCGCCGCAGCGCGCCGCCGCCGAAAGCGGCTTCGGCTCGACCTATGACGCCGTCATCCACCAGACCGACGCCGCCATCGGCGAGCTGGCCCGGCAGATCGCCGACCGCCGCGCCGCCCATCCCGGCGAGAACTGGCTGATCCTGGTGGCGTCCAGCCACGGCCTGGGCAAGACAGGCGCCAGCGACGGCCTGCCGTTTTCTTCCAACAAGACCATCCTGCTGGCCGCCAACCAGCCGGCGCTGCTGGGCGGCAGCGCGGACGACGCCTCGTTCGACGGCCTGTGGGACAACAACTGGTACGCGCTGCCCGGCGCCGCCGACGTGGCGCCGACGCTGCTGGCGCACCTGAAGGCGCTGCCCGGTCCGGCCGCCTACGACATGGCGGGCACGTCGTTGACGCAGGCGCTGGCCCTGCGCCGCGTCGCCACCCGCACGTCCATGGATAACAAGAGCGTGACGGTGAGCTGGGTGCGCGTCGGAGAGCCCGACGGCGAAATCGTGGTCAGCCGCGACGGCGTGGAAGTCGCGCGCCTGCCGGGCACCGCCACGGAGTATGTCGACACGGGCTTTACGTTCGACACCGAGGGCGTGCATGCGCTGAACTACAGCGTATCGGCGGGCCGGGCGCTCAGCGCCGCGCGCGCCAGCGTGGTCTATGCCAAGCCCGTGGTGCTGCTGCCCTCGCTGCGCACCGGCCTGACGATGTTCTTCCCCTTCGACGGCAACGTGACCGACGTGGCCGCGGGCGGCGGCGCGATCACGCCTTATGACGGCACGCAGGCGCCGGCCTACGCCGACCCGGGCGTGTATGGCAAGAGCTTCAGGAACGAGCGCGGCTCGGCCGCGCTGGGCGCCTTCAAGCTCGATTACCCGGCCGGCCTTCTGGACAGCGTGCAGGCGTTCACCATCGGCTTCTGGTATCAGTCCGACGGCACCGCCAACGACCGTTCGATCCTGGGCAACAAGGACTACAACTCCGGCGCCAATCCCGGCATCACCATCGCCCAGTGGGCGGGGCCCGAGCTGCGCTTCAACCTGGCGGGCGGTTCGCGGGTGGACATCGAAGGCGTGAAGTTCACGCCCAACAAGCCGGTGTACATCGCCATGACCGTGGATAAGACGGCCAAGAGCATGGTGGCCTACCGGTACGACAGCGAGCTGGGGTTCACGCGCCTGTTCAAAGGCACCGCCACGGTCAACCTGGCGCAGATCGCCGGCCTGTTCGGTCCGCATATCGGCCTGAACGAAGACGGCAAGGGCACCTACGGCATCTGCTGCGCCGGCACCAAGGGCCCGTACACGATGATTTTCGACGACCTGGCCTTCTGGTCGCGGGCCTTGACCGAGGACGAAGTGAAGTCCCTGGCGATGTCCGGCAGGTCCGTCTCCGAACTATTTCCCTGATGTCCCAAGGATAGACAAACCATGAGTAAGTCGATGATCTTGCGCGGTCTTCTGCGCGCCGGCGCGGTGCTGATGCTGACCGCCACCCTGGCCGCCTGCGGCGGCGACGACGGCGATTCCTCCGGCGACGGCGAACAGCCCGGCACGCCGACGCCCGCGCCGCCCGCGCCCGCCAAGCCCGAACTGCGCTGCGCGCCCTGAGCCGCGTTTCCTTCAGATTCCTAGGAAAAGAACCCGTGAAGTCCGAAAAAGACCCGATCCACGCCGGCAAGCGCCGCTTCCTGCGCAACGCCGCCGCCTCCACCGCCGGCCTGACCGCGCTGTCGATGTTCCCGCCGGCGATCCGCCGCGCGCTGGCGATTCCCGCCAACAACCGCACCGGCACCATCAACGACGTCGAGCACGTGGTCATCCTGATGCAGGAGAACCGCTCGTTCGACATGTACTTCGGCACGTTCAAGGGGGTGCGCGGCTACGGTGACCGCATCACCATTCCGCTGCCGCAGAACCGCTCGGTCTGGGAACAGACCAACGGCACGCGCGTCGTGATGCCGTACCACCTGGACAGCACGCAGGGCAACGCCCAGCGCGTGGCCGGCACGCCGCACGACTACGTGGACGCGCAGATGGCCTGGGACGGCGGCCGCATGTACCAATGGCCGCGCTACAAGCAGAACCAGTCCATGGGCTACTACCGCAAGAAAGAGGTGGAGTTCCAGTTCGCGCTGGCCGACGCCTTCACGCTGTGCGATGCCTACCACTGTTCCACGAACGGCGGCACCAACACCAACCGCCTGTTCCTCTGGACCGGCACCAACGACCCGCTGGCCCAGGGCAATGGTCCGTCCACCCGCAATCAATGGGACAGCCTTGGCGCGTCAACCACGGGATGGACCTGGAAGACCTATCCCGAGCGCCTGCAGGAAAACGGCGTCACCTGGAAGGTCTATCAGAACCTGCCGGAGAACTTCGGCGACAACTCGCTTGCCGGCTTCCAGCAATACCGGCGCGCCAACGAACTGGCGGGCAACGCCGCCAACGGTTCGCCATACCCGGCCTGGACGCCGAGCATGGACGCCGCCAACCCGCTGTACAAGGGCACGGCCAATACCATGCCGGACGGCGGCTTCCTGCAGGCGCTGCGCGACGACGCCGCCAATGGCACCTTGCCGCAAGTGTCGTGGATCGTGGCCCCCGCGACCTATTCGGAGCATCCCGGCCCGTCCAGCCCGGTGCAGGGCGCCTGGTACATCCAGGAAACCCTGGACGCGTTGACGGCCAACCCGGACGTCTGGAGCAAGACCGTCCTGCTGATCAATTTCGACGAGAACGACGGGTACTTCGACCATGTGCCGTCTCCCGCCGCGCCATCGCTGAACGACGATGGCTCGATGGCCGGCGCCTCCACGGTCAACACCGACCTGGAGCGCCATACGCACAACTCCGCCCAGGACATCGCCGACAACCGGGTCTACGGCCCGGGCCCGCGCGTGCCCATGTACGTGGTGTCGCCGTGGAGCCGGGGCGGCTGGGTCAACTCCCAGGCGTTCGACCACACGTCGGTGCTGCGCTTCCTGGAAGCCCGCTTCGGCGTGAAGGAAGAGAACATCAGCCCGTGGCGCCGCGCCGTGCTGGGCGACCTGACCTCGGCGTTCAACTTCGCCACGCCCAACGACGGGACGCTGCCCGACCTGAATCTGCTGACCCGCACCGAGTCGGACCTGGAACGCACCGCCCAGGAAGCGTTGACCGCCGTGCCCTTGCCGGATCCGTCCACCCAGGCCAGACCGGTGCAGGAAAAGGGGGTGCGTCCTTCGCGCGCCTTGCCCTACGAGCTGCACACCAGCGGCCGCGGCCAGTCCAGCACCGGCAACATGTGGCTGGTGTTTTCCAATACCGGCAAGCAGGCTGCCGTGTTCCACGTCTATGACCGCCTGCATCTGGACCGCCGGCCGCGCCGCTATACCGTCGAGCCCGACAAGCAGCTCGAAGGAAGCTGGGACACGGCGGCCGACGGCGGCAAGTACGACCTGTGGGTGCTGGGCCCCAATGGCTATCACCGTCATTTCACGGGCGATCTGGCGCTGGCGCGCACCGCGGAACTGGATCCCGAAATCCGCGTCTGCTACGACATCGCCAACGGCGATGTCTATGTCAGCTTCATCAATGGCGGCAAGGCGCCGTGCACCTTCGAGGTCACGCCCAACGCCTACTACAGCAACCACGAGCGCTGGTCATTCACCGTGCCGCCCGGAAGCCGGGTCGAACAGCATTGGGCGCTGGAAGGCAGCGGCCATTGGTATGACTTCACGGCGCGCCTGGCCGAGGATCCGGCCTGGCAGCGCCGCTTTGCCGGCCGCGTGGAAACCGGCAGCGCGTCGGTGACGGACCCGGCGATGGGCGGGTAAACGCCACGGTCCGCGCGTGGCCGGTTGCGGCGCGCGCGGGCGGTAGGGCGTTGCGCGGCGCGCGGGGGCCTAGGGACGCTAGATCGCGCTCTGCGGCTCGCGCGGCCGGAAGGCCGCCGCGCAGGCTTCGCAGATCGCCGCCGTGATGCCCTGGCGGGCGTGTTCCCGGCGTTCGAGCATGCCGATGGCGCGCGATAGCGGACCCAGGTCGTCCGGCAGATAGAGAATCCGCAGCTCGGGGCTGTGCTGCCAGTTGGAGCCGTTGATCAGCGGCAGCAGCGTCACGCCGACTTCCTGGCGGACCAGTTCCACCAGCGTCTCGATGGCGTTGAGTTCCAGGAATTCATTGAGCGGCACCGCCAGCCGCCGCAGCAGCCGGTCGATCTGCAGCCCGGTGCGCTGGGTGCGGTCAAAGCGGAGAAAGGGATTGCCCGCCAGCACCTGGCGCGCATTCTCGCCCGTCGCCGAGCGCGGCGCGATCACCACCATCGGTTCTTCATATAGCGGGGTCCAGCGGGTGCTGGCCATCTTGCGGCCGGCTTCGACCAGGAACGCCGCGTCCAGCTCCCCGTCTTCCACCTTGCCCGCCAGCTCGCTGGCCTTGCCGGACAGGATGCGCACGTCCAGCTTGGGGTGCGCCTTCTTCAGGCCCGAGATCACCTTGGACAGGGTGCCCATGCAGGACACGATGCTGCCCACCGACACGGATCCGGCCAGTTCGCCCGGCACCGTGCTGGGCAGCCTCATCTTGTCGTATAAATCCAGCAAGTGTTTGATTTCCGGCAGCAATTCCCGCCCGGCCGCGTTCAGGATGGCCAGGCGGCCGCTGCGGTCGAACAGTTCGCGGCCCAGCTCGGCCTCCAGCGAGCGCATCTGGAAGCTGACGGCGGCCTGGGTCAGGGCGACTTGCTCGGCGGCTTCCGAAAAGGAACCGTGGTGGGCGACGGCCAGAAACGTGCGCAGAAATCGGATCGTACTCATAAAATTTTCTTTTATGACGGAACAAAAAATCAAATTGATTTAATTAGAGCACGAGAGTAACTTCGCCCGCTTAACCTTATGAGACAAGCCACATGAAATCCTTCGACTGGGGCAACCCGTATCCTTCCGTTCGCATCCCGCTGTTTGCCCGCAACGTGGTCTCCACGTCGCATCCGCTGGCGGCTCAGGCGGGGCTGCGCATGCTGCTCAAGGGCGGCAACGCCGTGGACGCCGCCATCGCGGCCGCTGCCACGATCGTCCTGGTCGAACCCGTTTCCTGCGGCCTGGGCGGCGACTGCTTCGCCATCGTCTGGGATGGCAAGGAATTGCATGGCTTGAACTCGTCGGGCGTGGCGCCCGCCGCGTGGAACACCGAATACTTCAAGCGCAAGTACGGCACGGGCCCCGACGGCCTGGCGATCCAGCCCAAGCGCGGCTGGGACGCCGTGACGGTGCCGGGCGTGGTGGCCGGCTGGGCGTCGCTGCACGAAAAGCTGGGCAAGCTGCCGTTCGAACAACTGTTCGAACCCGCCATCGAGATCGCCGAGCGCGGCTATGCCGTGCCGCCGGTGGTGGCGCACAAATGGGCCGCCGCCGCTGAAGAACTGAAGTCGCAGCCGGGCTATGCCCAGGCCTTCCTGCCCGAGGGCCGCGCGCCCAAGGTCGGCGAACACTTCCGTTTCCCCGATGCCGCCAATACGCTGCGCCGCATCGCCGAATCCAAGGGCCGCGACTTCTACGAAGGCGAGCTGGCCGAACGCATCGCCGCCTTCAGCAAGGAATGCGGCGGCGCGATGACGCTGGAAGACCTGCGCGGCTACCGCCCGGAATGGGTCAAGCCGATCTCCAAGTCCTACCGTGGCTACGAGCTGCACGAAATCCCGCCGAACGGCCAGGGCATCGCCGCGCTGATCGCGCTGGGCATCGTCGAACGCTTCGATATGTCTGATATTCCGGTGGATTCGGTGCAGTCGCAGCACATCCAGATCGAAGCCATGAAGCTGGCGTTCGCCGACCTGTACAAGTACGTGGCCGACCCGCGCGCCATGCAGGTCACCCCCGAGCAGATGCTGTCGGACGCTTACCTGGACAGCCGCGCCAAGCTGATCCGCCTGGATCAGGCCACCCATTTCGAGGCCGGCCGCCCGCATGCCGGCGGCACCATCTACCTGACCGCCGCCGATGAAAACGGCATGATGATTTCGTTCATCCAGTCCAACTACATGGGCTTCGGGTCGGGCGTGGTCGTGCCCGGCACGGGCATCAGCATGCAGAACCGCGGCGTGGGCTTCTCGATGGATCCCAAGTCGGCCAACGTGGTCGAAGGCGGCAAGCGCCCGTTCCACACCATCATCCCGGGCTTCCTGACCCAAGGCGGCAAGCCGGTCATGAGCTTTGGCGTGATGGGCGGCGACATGCAGCCGCAAGGCCACATGCAGACCGTGGTCCGCATGATCGACTACCACCAGAACCCGCAGGCCGCCTGCTGCGCGCCGCGCTGGAAGGTCAACCGCGACTTCACGCTGGACATCGAGACCAACATGAAGGCATCCACCATTGCGGGCTTGAAGGACCTCGGGCATGCTTTGAAGTCCGTTGACGATCCCTACATGGACTTCGGCGCGGGCCAGTTCATCTGGCGCATGTCCGAAAACGACAACGAACTGGGTTATGTCGCCGCCAGCGACAGCCGGCGCGACGGCCAGGCGGTAGGCTTTTAAGCCTATCGGCTCAATGCAGCAACAAGGGGAACAAACACAATGAAACGCTTGACCATGACCTTCGGCGCCAGCCTCCTGGCCCTGGCCGCGGGCGCCGCCAGCGCCCAGAACCTGCGTGTCGGCCTCCAGGAAGACCCGGACGTGCTGGATCCGCACCGCGCGCGCACCTACGTGGGCCGCATCGTGTTCACGTCGCTGTGCGACAAGCTGGTGGACATCGACCCCAAGCTGCACTTCGTGCCGCAACTGGCGACCTCGTGGTCGTTCAGCGACGACAACAAGGTGCTGACCTTCAAGCTGCGCCAGGATGCGCTGTTCCATGACGGCAGCAAGTTCGATGCGGCCGCGGCCAAGGCCAACCTGGATCGCGCAAGGACCTTGCCCGACAGCCTGCGCAAGGGCGAACTGCGCTCGGTGGAGAAGGTCGACGCGCCGGACGCCAGCACGCTGGTGCTGACCCTGAAGGAACCGGACGCAACCCTGCTGGCCCAGTTGTCCGACCGTGCCGGCATGATGCTGTCGCCCAAGACCTTCTCGGACGACGTCGCCGCGGTCGGCCGCAAGCCGGTGTGCTCGGGCCCGTACAAATTCGTCGAACGCATCCAGAACGACCGCATCGTGCTGGATAAATTCGACCAGTACTACGACGCCAAGGACTACGCCTTCAAACGCCTGACGTTCCTGCCCATCCCCGACACCACGGTGCGCCTGTCCAATCTGCGCGCCGGCGACCTGGACATGCTCGAGCGCCTGAATCCTTCCGACGCGCCGCAAGTCAAGAACGACGCCAGCCTGACGTTCGCGCCAGTGGCGGGCCTGGGCTTTCAGCAGTTCATGTTCAACGTGGGCAACGGCAAGCGCGCCGAAGACAACCCGTTCAAGAACAAGCTGGTGCGCCAGGCGTTCCAGCTTTCGCTGGACCGCAACGCGATCAACGACGTGGCCGGCGGCGGCATTTTCGAACCGGCCCAGCAGCCGTTCCCGCCCGCCAGCCCCTATCACAGCGACAAGTTCCCGCCGACCCAGCGCGATGTGGCCAAGTCCAAGGCGCTGCTGAAGCAGGCGGGCCTTGAGCGCGTGAAGGCCGAGCTGGTGTTCGGCAACAACACCACCACCTCGTCCATCGCCGAGATCGTCCAGGCCATGGCGGCGGAGGCGGGCTTCGACCTGTCGCTGCGTCCCACCGAATATGCGGCGCTGCAAAAGGAAGCCTCGGGCGGCAACTTCCAGATCGTCATGCTGGGATGGTCGGGCCGGGTCGATCCCGACGGCAACATCCATGCCTTCGTGACCTGCAAGGGCGCGCTGAACGACGGCCACTACTGCAACCCGGAAGTGGACAAGCTGCTGAACCAGGCCCGGACCGTGCCGGACGAAGCCAAGCGCCGCGCCATCTACGACCAGGCGCAGACCATCCTCCAGGACGAGCTGCCCGGGGTGTATAACTACTACCAGCCGTGGCCGTTCGTGATGGCCAAGAAGGTCAAGGGCTTCACGCCTTACCCCGACGGCATGATCCGCCTGAAGGGCGTGACCTTCGCCCAGAAGTAATCATGGCGCGGCGGCTCGCCGCCGCGCTGGCCGGACGCGCATTGCGCGTCCGGTTGTTCTTTGCGGCGGGCGCGCGTCGCGCCGAATCCGGCCGGCGCCGTCCGCCGTTCCTGTTTTACGGTTTCCCACATGCTTAAACTCATCTTGCGCCGCGTGATCGTTGCGATACCGACACTGATACTGGTGTCGATGATCGTCTTCATGCTGCAGAAAATCCTGCCCGGCGATCCGGTGCTGACCCTGGCCGGAGAAGAACGCGATCCGGCCGTGCTGGACTATCTGCGCGACAAATACCGCCTGAACGACCCGCTGCCCATGCAATACGCGGCCTGGGCCGGACAGGTCCTGCAAGGCGACCTGGGCAAGTCCCTGCGCACCGACGTGCCCGTCACGACGCTGATCGCGCAGAAGCTGCCGGTGACCCTGCAACTGGCGGCCATGGCCATGTTCTTCGCGCTGCTGGTGGGCATACCCATGGGTATCATCGCCGCCGTGCGCAAGGGCAAGCCCATTGAAATGGGCGCCAACATCGCCGCGCTGTCCGGCATGTCGATCCCGAATTTCTGGCTGGGCATCATCCTGATCATGGTCGTGTCGGTGCAGTGGAAGTTGCTGCCGGCCTCGGGATATGTGTCGCCGTCCGAGGATTTCTGGCTGTCGATCAAGACCATGCTGATGCCTTCGCTGGTGCTGTCCACCGCCATCGCCGCCTACCTGATGCGGCATACGCGGTCGTCGATGCTGGAAGCGCTGTCCGCGGATTATGTGCGCACGGCCCGCGCCAAGGGCGTGTCGCCGCGCCGCGTGGTGCTGCGCCATGCCTTGCGCAATGCGCTGATGCCGATTGTCACCCTGGTGACGCTGCTGTTCGGCGAACTGCTGGCGGGCGCCGTGCTGACCGAACAGGTCTTCACGATCCCGGGCTTCGGCAAGCTGGTGGTCGACGCCGTCTTCACGCGCGACTACGCGGTGGTGCAGGGCGTGGTGCTCTGCGTGGCGGTGGGCTTCATCCTGATGAACCTGCTGGCCGACATCCTGTACATCCTGGTCAATCCCCGCCTGAGGCACTCATGAGCGCAATTCCTGCAACGGCCGCGGCCGTCACGCCGCCCCGCAGCCGCAATCGCGCCTGGGGCAAATTCAAGCGCAACCACATCGCGATGCTCGGCCTGGGCATCGTGCTGTTCTTCGTTCTGCTGGCCCTCCTGGCCCCGCTGATCGCCAACCACGATCCGTTGCAGACCAGCTTCACCACCATCCGCAAGGCGCCGTCCGCGTCTTACTGGCTGGGCACGGATGAGCTGGGGCGCGACATCTACAGCCGCATGATCTACGGCGCCCGCGCTTCGTTGATGGCCGGCCTGGTGTCGGTGCTGATCGCGCTGATCGTGGGCGTGCCGTTCGGCCTGGCCGCCGGTTATTTCGGCGGCTGGACGGACAGCATCATCTCGCGCGCCACCGAGGCGCTGTTGGCGATTCCGTTCCTGATCCTGGCCATTGCGCTGGCCGCCTTCCTTGGGCCCAGCCTGACCAATGCGATGATCGCCATCGGCGTGTCGGCCGCGCCCAAGTTCATCCGGCTGACGCGCGGGCAGGTGCTGGCGGTCAAGAACGAAGACTACGTCCAGAGCGCGCGCGCGCTGGGGGCGTCAGACCTGCGCATCATCGGGCGGCACGTGTTTCCCAACGTGATGCCGCCGCTGATCGTGCAGGCGACCATCACGATCGCCACCGCCATCATCGCCGAGGCCAGCCTGTCGTTCCTTGGCCTGGGACTGCAGCCGCCCACGCCGTCGTGGGGCTCGATGCTGAACACGGCCAAGAATTTCATGACCCAGGCGCCGTGGATGTCGATCTTCCCCGGGTCCGCCATTTTCCTGGTGGTGCTGGGCTTCAATCTGCTGGGCGACGGGCTGCGCGACGCGCTCGATCCGCGTCAGGAAAAGTAAACACTATGGCAACAATGGATCCCAAACGCGTCGTGCAGGTCAATGACCTGACCGTGCGCTTCAAGACGCCCGAGCGCACGGTGGAAGCGGTGCGCAATGTCTCGTTCCATGTGGACCGCGGCGAAACGCTGGCCATCGTGGGCGAATCCGGTTCGGGCAAGTCCGTGACCTCGCTGGCGCTGATGCGGCTGGTCGAGTACGGCGGCGGCCGGATCGTCAACGGCGGCATGCTGCTGCGGCGGCGCAGCGGCGATGTGCTGGACCTGGCCAACGCGCAGGACGCCACGCTGCAGCGTGTGCGCGGCGCGGATGTGGCCATGATCTTCCAGGAGCCGATGACCTCGCTGAACCCCAGCTTCACGGCCGGCAACCAGATCGCCGAAGCCCTGCAGCTACACCAGGGGCTGGACGCGGCCGGCGCGCGGGCGGAAACGCTGCGCATGCTGGAGCGCGTCCGCATCCCGGAAGCGCGGGCCATCCTGGACCGCTATCCGCACCAGTTGTCGGGCGGGATGCGCCAGCGCGTGATGATCGCGATGGCCTTGTCGTGCAAACCGCAACTATTGATTGCCGACGAGCCGACGACGGCGCTGGATGTCACCATCCAGGCCCAGATCCTGCAGCTTATCCGCCAGCTCCAGGAAGAAATGGACATGGGCGTGATCTTCATCACGCACGATATGGGTGTGGTGGCCGAGGTGGCTGACCGCGTGCTGGTGATGTACCGCGGCGACAAGGTGGAAGAGGGCGGTTCGGACGAGATCTTCGCGCGGCCGCAGCACGCCTATACCCGCGCTTTGCTGTCGGCGGTGCCGCGCCTGGGCGCGATGCACGGCACGGATGAGCCGGCGCCGTTTCCGCTGCTGAAGGTGGAGGAAGCCGCGCGCGTGGCCGATCCGGCCGGGCTGGTGGACAGTCCCGTGGCGGCCGCGTCGACGGTGCGCCGTGAAAACGGTCCGGTGCTGAAGGTGCGGGACCTGACGACCAGTTTTGACATCACCGGCGGCATTCTGGGCCGGGTGCAGAAGCGCGTGCATGCGGTCGAGAAGGTAAGTTTTGATCTGTATCCCGGCGAGACGCTGTCGCTGGTGGGCGAGTCCGGCTGCGGCAAGACGACGACGGGGCGCTCTTTGCTGCAATTGGTGAAGAGCAAGAGCGGCTCGATCGAGTTCGACGGCAAGAACATCGGGGCGTTGCGCGGCAGCGCGATGCAGACGCTGCGCCAGCATATCCAGTTCATTTTCCAGGATCCGTTCGCGTCGCTGGATCCGCGGATGACGGTGGGTTATTCCATCATGGAGCCGCTGCTGATCCATAACGTGGCGCGCGGCCGCGCGGCGCAGGACCGCGTGCGCTGGCTGATGGACAAGTGCGGGCTGGTGCCCGAGATGATCGACCGCTATCCGCATGAGTTTTCGGGCGGGCAGCGCCAGCGTATCTGCATTGCGCGGGCGCTGGCCTTGAACCCGAAGGTGGTGATCGCGGACGAGTCGGTGTCGGCGCTGGATGTGTCGATTCAGGCGCAGATCGTGAATCTGCTGCTGGACCTGCAGCGGGAGCTGGGGGTGTCTTTCCTTTTCATCTCGCACGATATGGCGGTGGTGGAGCGGGTGAGCCATCGGGTGGCGGTGATGTACCTGGGGCAGATCGTGGAGATCGGGCCGCGCCGGGCGATCTTCGAGAATCCGCAGCATCCGTATACCAAGAAGCTGATGGCGGCGGTGCCGATCGCGGATCCGCAACGGCGGCATCGGGAGCGGTCGTTGCTGGTGGATGAGATTCCGAGTCCGATGCGCAAGCTGGGGGATGATCCGTTGGTCGAGCCTTTGGTGGCGGTGGGCGATGGGCATTTTGTGGCGCGGCATGCCATTGGGGTTTATTGAGGCGGCTGGCTGGCGGTTGTTGCTGGTGGCGGTGTGCTGCTGTTTTTAGGTTTTGCCGGTGCTGGTGCTGGTGCTGGTGCCGGGCGGGGTTCTGGGGCCGCGTCTGGCGCCGGGGCGGGGGCGAGCGAGGGTCAACGATTGCGGTCCGGAGCCTTCGCTCCGGACTTCCCCTTCGTCATCTTCGTTGTCGCCTGCGGCGACTGCCTTCAGATTCCCTCGGGCTTATCGACTCCCCTCGCTCGCCCCCGCCCCGGCGCCAGCCGCTACAGGAATGGCTGGCCGGGTTTGCTGGGGCGGGTGGTGTGCTGGCGTTCTTGCCGCGCTCGGGGTGGGGGAAAGAGGATCTTGCGGGGTCGCCAAAATCGGCCGCGCGGGCGGCCTTCTTTGGCTTCGCGGTGTCTTGCGTCGTGGCGATGGCGCTGCGCGCTTGCGGGTTTGGCGGTGGCTGCGCCGAGGTTTCGATGGCGCTTAGCGCTTTTCCAGCGCGAGCCTTAATCCGAATGCGATGAATACCGCGCCGGTGACGCGGTCCAGGCCGCGCGTGACGGCGGGGCGGGACAGCCAGCGGGCCAGGGGGCGGGTGGCGGCGACCAGCAGCACGAACCAGAGCATGCCGACGACGGCGTGGACGACTGCCAGCAGCAGGCTGAAGCGCAGGACGTCGGCGCCGGCGGGGATGAACTGGGGCAGGAAGGTGATGTAGAAGACGCCGACCTTGGGGTTCAGGGCGTTGGTCAGGCAGCCGCGCAGGAACCAGCCGGTGCCGGTGGTGCCGTGGCGGGCGGTGGCGGCGGTTGCGGTTGCGGCGGTCAGGGGGCGGGCCGGGGCTGCGGCGGCCTTGCGGCCGGGCAGGGTGCTCCACAGGAGTTTGATGCCCAGGTAGAACAGGTAGATGGCGGCGCAGATGCGCAGCGTGTCGTAGGCGAATGTGGATACCGCCAGCAGGGAACCCAGGCCGAATGCGGCGATGGCGCCCCAGAGCAGGCAGCCAGCGCTGATGCCCAGGCCCGCCATGAGGGCGCGGCGCGCGCCTTCGACGGCGGCGGTGCGCAGCACCAAAGCGTTGTCCAGGCCGGGAGTGATGGTCAGGATGGCGGCGGCCAGGGTGAAGGCGAGCAGGGCGGCGGTGGGCGTCATTTCGGGCGGCGAATTGGGGGTTGGCGTCGGGCGCCCGGGAAGTGTAACGCCGTCCCGGTGACCCGGAGCGCTGGATAACCAGAGAACCAGGAAACCGGTGCGGTCGGCGTCCGCGGGCCGCGCGGGATTGCAGCCGCCTGCCGGCATCTTTGGCAAGCCGCCCGTGAAGCCGTCCGGGCCGCCCGGGTAGGGCCGCGCCGCCGCAGGCGGTATCATGGCGGCCTTCTCGCAATTCGCTTTTTTCAACGGATTTTTGCCATGGCCCTGCGCGCCACTATCTACAAGGCCGATCTCAACGTCGCCGATACGGACCGCCACTATTACGGCAGCCATACGCTGACGGTGGCCCGCCATCCCTCGGAAACCGATGAACGCATGATGGTCCGCCTGGTCGCTTTTGCGTTGCATGCGCAAGAGGAACTGTCGTTCACCAAGGGGCTGAGCGACACGGACGAGCCGGACCTGTGGGTCAAGGACCTGACGGGCGCCGTGAAGCTGTGGATCGAGGTGGGCCAGCCCGAAGAGCGCCGCATCTTGCGTGCGTGCGGGCGCGCCGATGAGGTCATCGTGTACTGCTACGGCGGCTCCGCCAGCAAGATCTGGTGGGACGGGGTGCGCAACAAGCTGGAACGCACCCGCAACCTGAAGGTGGTCAACCTGCCGTCGGAGCAGACGCGGGCGCTGGCCAAGCTGGCCGAGCGCACGATGCAGTTGAACGCCAATATCTCGGACGGCATCGTGTACTTTTCGGCGGAAAAGGGCGAGGTCAGCGTCGAGCCGGAGTCCTGGCGCTAGCAGGGCCTGTTCTTGCTGAATGGTGATACGCGGGCCGGTAATCGGGGCCGGGGCTTGCGTTGCGGATAGTCGCGGTATTAATATGACGATCATCATATTTTAGGTGCCGCGATCATGGCTTCTCGACGCAAGGAACTGTCCCACGAGCGCATCGTCGATGCCGCATCGCGCGCGATCCGGCGCGAGGGGTATTCGGGCGTGGGCGTCGCGGAAGTCATGAAGGAAGCCGGCCTGACCCACGGCGGCTTCTATGCGCACTTTCCGTCCCGCGACGCCTTGCTGGCGGCCGCGATGGATCGCGCCGGCCAGGACGGCGCCGACCGGCTGTCGCAGGGCATGGCGCGCCGCCGTGCCGAAGGCGCCAGCCCGTTGCGGGCCTGGGTGGAAACCTACCTGAGCGAGGCGCATCTGGCGGGTTGCGAGGGCGGTTGCCCGGTGTCCGCGCTGGCGTCCGAGATTCCGCGCCAGTCGCCCGAAGTCCGAGAGGTGGCCGCGACCCGGGTGCAACGCTTGCTGGATGCCCTTGGGCAGGTGCTGCCCGCCAGCGCGGGCGGGCATGCGGCGGTGGCGGTGACCAGCACGCTGGTCGGCGCCTTGCAGCTGGCCCGGGCGCTGGGCGATACGCCCCAGGGACGCGCCGTACTGGCGTCGGCCCGCCAGGCGATCCTGGACCAGTACGACCAAGAGGACGCCAGCCCCGCCCATTGAACGTTTTTCCCCAGGCCGTCTTGCGCGGCCTTTTTGCCGGACGTAAATATGATGATCATCATATTTGTGAGTATCGAAACCTGGCGGATCCGCCACACCACCGACTGACCAAGGATTACCCATCATGGAACTCAAGAACGCCGTTGTTTTCATCACCGGGGCCAATCGTGGCCTGGGGCTGGCCTTTGCCCGCGAGGCGCTGGCCCGTGGCGCCCGCAAGGTGTATGCCGCCGCGCGCGACCCGGCCAGCATCACGCTGGCGGGCGTGGAACCCGTCAAGCTGGACGTGACCAATGCGGACGACGTGGCGGCCGCCGCCGCGCTGGCCAAGGATGCGACGCTGATCATCAACAACGCCGGCATCGCAGACGTGGGGGGCTTCCTGGCGCCGGGCAGCGTTGAGTCGGCCCGCCGCCATCTGGACACCAATCTGTTCGGCCCGCTGCTGGTGACGCAAGCGTTCGCGCCGGTGCTGGCGGCGAACGGCGGCGGCGCCGTGCTGAATGTGCTGTCGATCGCAAGCTGGATCAATGGTCCGCTGCTGGGCGTGTACGCGATGAGCAAGTCCGCCGCGTGGGCGCTGACGAATGGATTGCGCCAGGAACTGCGCGAGCAGAAGACCCAGGTGGTGGGCCTGCATATGGGCTTCGTGGATACCGATCTGACCAAGGGCATCGATGCGCCCAAGTCCACGCCGGAAGCGATCGTGAGCCAGGCCCTGGATGCGCTGGAAGCGGGAGAAGAAGAGGTGCTGGCCGATGAGCGGACGCGCCAGGTCAAGCAGGGCCTGTCCGCCAGCCCGGCGGTCTATCTCTAAGCCCGAGGACCGCGCCATCATGCACTCGACCGCAACGTCCGCCGGGACGCCTCCCGCAGTATTGCCTCCCGACGCAACGGCTTCCTCCAACGGCGCGTCCGCCGCTGCCGGTTCGGCCGCCGGAGCTTTTACTGTCGGTGCGTCCGCCGCCGGTGCTTCCGCCGCCACGCCTGCCGCCATCGCGCCGGCGCCACCGGCGGCTTCGTCGCCGTGGCCCGTCTTCTGGGTCTCCAGCATCGCCGTGTTCCTGGTGTCGTTGGACAGCACCATGCTGTACGCCGCGTTCGGCGCGCTGCGGGACGGCTTTCCCGAAGCGTCCGCCGCGGACATGTCGTGGGTGCTCAACGCCTACACGGTGGTGTTCGCCGCCATGTTGATTCCGTCGGGCGGACTGGCCGACACCCATGGCCGCAAGCGCATGTTCATGGGCGGCGTGGTGCTGTTCCTGGCGGCGTCGGCCGCGTGCGGGCTGGCGGGCACCGAGGGATGGCTGATCGCCGCGCGCGTGTTGCAGGCAATCGGCGCGGCCCTGCTGACGCCCGCGTCCCTGTCGATCGTGCTGGCGGCGTTCCCGGCGTCGCAGCGCTCGGTGGCGGTCAGCCTGTGGGGCGCGGTGGGCGGCCTGGCGGCGGCGGTCGGCCCCAGTTTGGGGGCATTCGTGGTGGATGTCGCGGGCTGGCCGTGGGCGTTCTATATCAACCTGCCGCTGGGCGCCTTGTCCCTGTGGTTCGGCGCCGGCCTGCTCAAGGAATCGGTGCGGCCCGACGCCCGCCGCCGGGTGGACGGGGTGGGCATGGCGTTGCTGGTCGTGGGCGTGGGCGCGCTGGCCCTGGCGATCGTGCAGTCGGAATCGCCGGCGTGGCAGCGCGGCGAGCTGGCGGTCGCGGCTGCCGTGGGCGTGATTTCGATGATCGCGTTCGTGGCGTGGGCACGCGCCACGCCGCATCCGCTGGTGGACCTGGCGCTGTTCAAGCATCGGACCTATCGCTATGTGAACCTGGCCACGTTCAGTTTCGGCATTGCGTTCGCCATGATGTTCTTCGCGTTCTTCTTCTTCATGACCGGCGTGTGGCATTACAGCCTGCCGCGCGCGGGGCTGGCGGTCACGCCCGGTCCGTTGCTGGTGATGCCCACGGCGATCATCACCGGCCGGCTGGCGGCGCGGATGGGGCACCGGCCATTCCTCGTGGGCGGCGCGCTGATCTATGCGGCCAGCGGGCTGTGGTTCCTGCTGGTGCCCGGGGCCGAGCCGGCTTACCTGAGCGCATGGCTGCCCGGTTTGCTGCTCAGCGGAATCGGCGTGGGCATGGTGTTGCCGTCCTTGTCCGGCGCCGCCGTCAACCGGCTGCCGGCCCAGCATTACGCCGTGGGCAGCGCCGTCAATCAGGCGACCCGCCAGATCGGCGGCGTGCTGGGCGTGGCGATCACGGTGCTGCTGCTTGGGCACGGCGCAGTGAGCCACGCCGATTTTTCACCGCTGTACCTTGGGCACGTGGGATTGGCGCTGCTGACGGCGGTGCTGTGCCTGGCCGTGGACACGCGGCCCAGGACGAGCTGAGCGGCCTGCCGGGCCGGCCGGCATCGGATTGGCCGGCTTCGGATTGGCCGGCATCGGAGCGGGGGGCATCCGATCCGGCGCCGCGGTTCAGGGGCAGGCCTGCCCGGTCAGGTTCGCCGGATCCGTGCAGGCCTGCCACGCTGCCGGCGCCATCGCCGGCACCAGCAGCACCCGGCTCATTGGGTCGACGTACCAGAGTATCCGGCCCGGCTTGTCGTGCATGGCCTTCCAGATTCGCTCCTGCTCATCGGGTTTGAGCGGCGCCTGGCCCAGCGGGCCGGTCAGGCCTTGGGCAAGCACGGTCTGGGTCCGCGGATCCCAGGATTCCAGATCGGAATCGTCCAGCGGCACGTCGTCAGCGATGCGCACGATGCGCCACTCGTTGCCCGGCACCTCGGCGGACAGGCGCGACAGTCCTTCCCGTTCCAGGATGTGGAGCCGGTCCCGTTGGGGGGCAGGCTCGGCATAGGGAAGGGAGGCGCTGCTTTCCCCTGCTGCCGCGTAGGGAGAGTACTGGCGCACATAGCGTTGCCGCGGCCGGCCATTGCCGTCGTAGGTTTGCACGGCGACGGGCTCGCCGAGGGCGGTGGTGTCGATGACGCGCAGCAGCGCGCCCGCCGCGTCGCGCACGAAACGCCGGCTGCCCGCCGGGTCTTGGGCGTTGCCGCAGCGGTCGGCGATGAACTCGATCAGCGCGCCTTGCGCATCCCGCTTCAGGCAGGTCTGGCCGACCATCGCGTACGTCGCGCCGGGCGCCTGCTCATATTCGGCGACGCGCAGCAGCGCGCCCCTGGCGTCGTACTCCAGCGCGAATCCGCCCGCGGGCTGCTGCGGCGCGGGGCCGCCGCGCGCGGGCCTGTCGTAGCGTTCGATGCGGCACAGGCGGCCGTCCGGATCGAAGTACAGCCGGGTGGGCGCGACCGCGCGGCCGCCGTCCGCGCCACGGTTCACGCCACGGTTCACGCCACCGTTCACGCCGCCGTTCACGCCGCCGTTCGCGCCACCGGCCACCGCGCCATTCACCGCGCCATCCGCCCCGCCGTCCACCCGGTATGCGGACCAGTCCACCTTGTCCATCCATGTCCGTGGCAGCAGGTCGCCCTTGTCCTCCGCCCACACCGGAGCGGGCCGCGTGGGGACGCGTTCGCCATGGCGGCCCAGCAGGACACGTTCGTGGCTCAGATCGACAGAGACGGGCGTGGCCGCGAGCGTGCCGGGCGCGGCGAAGCCGGCGTCGGCCGGTCCGCAGGCGGACAGCGCGGGGGCGGCGTGCAGGGCGGCGGCCAGCAGCGCCACGCAGGGCAGGCGCTCAAGCATATTGCAGCGCATCGATGAACTTCACCAGATCCCAGAATTCCTTGGATACGCCGCCCAGCCGCAGCTTGCCGTCGCGCACCTCGAACAGCAGGAAGGGGTAGGCGTCGCGCGCGAACACGCCGGGGTCCGGCAGCCGGTAGGGCTTGAAGACCTCGGGGTTGCCGAAGTGGCGTTCCAGCCGGCCGCCGCCGTCCACGTGCATGTAGCGCACGCGCAATGCATCTTTTTGGTAGGCCGCCTGCGTGTCCGGATAGACGCCGCCGTCGCCCGCCACGACGGCATCGGACAAGGCGGCCAGGAACACGCGCTGGATGCCGGCGAAGTGGATCTCGCCGCTGGTGCTGCCCGTCTTGGCCGCGGCCAGTTCCTTGACCAGCCCCGTCGCGCGCGATCCGGGCACGATGGTGTTGGCGAACAGGGCGTCGATGTCCGCCTGCTTCGGATCGGGCGACCGGCGCAGGCGCAGCAGGTCCTGCTTGAAATCGCCCAGCCATTGCCGGTAGCGCTGGTTTTCCGCCTGGCGGTCGAAAGCCTGGGCGCCGGCCAGGCCGGGCTGCAGGGCCAGAAAACCGGCCAGCGCCAACAGCCAGAAGCGCCGCAACCAGAGCAAGTCGAGAAAAGTAGGAGGGCTCATAGGGCTGCGATCATATCTTCCGAAATGATGCAATTTTGGTGCGGAACGTGACAAAATGTCATCCACACCCCAGTCATGGCTGTGCCGATGAATCTCGTGTCTATCAGGTACTGAAATGCCCGCTACAGGTGATGCGACCCTTACTCCAATGCCTGGCGACGGCGCGGGCGGGAAGCACCCTGAACCGGACGGTCCGCTGGACAAGCTGGCCCGTCTGGCCCGGCGGCAGTTCGGCGTGGACATGGCGCTGGTGGCGTGCACCGACGCCGACGGCGTGTGGCAGGCCCGGGCCGGCACGCCGCCCGCGCTCCCCGACGTTCCTTTTTCCGCCGAATGCCCCGTGCGCGCCGCCGACGGCCGCCAACTGGGGACCTTCCGCCTGCTGCACGGCCAGCCGCGCGCCTTTACCGACGAAGACCGCCTGGCCCTGCGGGACCTGGCCTGCCTTGCCGCCCTGGCCGTGGAAAAGCGTCAGGCGCTGGCGTCGGACCGGGCGCAGGAAGACGGCTGGCGCGACGAGGCCCGCAAGCTCTCGATGGCCATCGCCGGCAGCGGCACGGGCGTGTGGGACCGCAACGTGGTCACAAGCGAGATCACGTACTCGCCGGGCTGGAAGGCCTTGCTGGGCTACGGCGAATCCGAACTGTCGACCCGTCTCGAAGACGCCTATGGGCGATTGCACCCCGATGACCTGGAGTACGTCCGCGCGGCCATGCAGGACCACGTCGACGGCAAGACCGACTGCTACGAGGTCGAACACCGGATCCGCTGCAAAGACGGCACCTACAAATGGATATGCAGCCGCGGCAAGGTCGTCAGCCGCGACGCCGCGGGCAAGGCGCTGCGCATGATGGGCACCACCACCGACATCAGCGCGGTGCGCGCCATGTCCGAACGCCTGCGGCGCACGGCGGATCTCGTCGTCAACCTGACGGACGCGGTGCCCGGCCTGGTCTTCCAGTGCCGGCCGGTGCCCGAGGGCGGGGCGTGGTTCTCGTATGTCAGCGCGGGCATCTGGGACATGTTCGAGCTCACGGCCGACGACGTGCGCGCCAGCACCACCGCCATCGAGCGGCGGGTCCATCCCGACGATCTGGCCGTCTACCACGCGTCACTGAAGGCCGCGGCGGCCGCGCAGACGCCCTGGCATCTGGAATACCGGGTCTGCCTTCCGCTGCAGGGCGTGCGCTGGCGCCAGGGCGATGCCAGCCCCCGGCGCGACGTGGATGGCGGCGTGGTCTGGCATGGTTTCGTCACCGACATCACCGACCGCAAGCGCGCGGAATTCGAACTGCGCGAACAGGCCGCCACCGACGCCCTGACCACTTTGCCCAACCGCCGCCATTTCATGTCGCGCATCGCCGCGGAGCTGGCGCGGATCAAGGGGCACGGCAGCCGCTGCTCGGCGGTGCTGATGTGCGACCTGGATCACTTCAAGCACATCAACGACACCTGGGGGCACGCGATCGGCGACGGCGTGCTGCAGCACTTCGCGAAGATGCTGCGTGCCCAGTTGCGCGAGGTCGATCTGGTGGGGCGCATCGGCGGCGAGGAGTTCGCCGTCGTGCTGCCGGACACCGACATCGAACGCGCGCAGATCTTCGCCAAGAACGTGCAGCGGCGCATCGCCGACACGCCGTTCTCGGCGCAGGGCAGGCCCATTCCGCTGACGGTCAGCATCGGCATCGCCTCCATGCACACGATGGACGCCGACGCGGAACTGGCGCTCAGCCGCAGCGACCGCGCGCTGTATTTCGCCAAACAGCGCGGGCGCAATCGGATCGAGTCGGTGTTTTCCCGATAGAACAACCCGCCAGGCCATTTGTTCCATTGACGGTACATTAGGACACCCCTAGAGTTCCCGTCATGGGAACCTCATTGCCACTTCCGAAGTACCACCAGATCTACCTCGTCCTGCGCGAGCAATTGCAGGAAGGACGGTTCGATCAGGACGGCGTGCCCGGCGAACATGCGCTGGCCGGCCAGTTCGACGTGGCCCGCATCACCATCCGCAAGGCCATGGAAATGCTGGTGACGGACGGCCTGGTGTCGCGCCGGCCCGGCCTGGGAACCTGGCCCCTGCGCGGCGCCTCCAGCCGCAACAGCCTGCCGGCCGCGAACGCGCAACAGAAGGCGCACCTGACCGGCCTGCTCGAGAACATCGTCAACATGGGGCTGCGCACCTCGGTGCAGGTGCTGGACAGCACCCTCGTGTCGGCCCCGCCCGCGGTGGCCGATGCCCTGCACATTGCGCCGGGCGAACCCGTGCACAAGAGCCTGCGGGTGCGCAGCACCGAGGCCGGGCCGCTCTCGCATATCACGACCTACGTGCCGCGGGCGGTGGCCGATTTCACGCGCGAAGACCTTGAACGCGAGCCGCTGCTGATGCTGCTGGAAGCGGCCGGGGTGGAGTTCGGCGGCGCCACGCAGACCATTTCCGCGCGCCTGGCCGATGCGCAGGTGGCGCGGCACCTGGATGTCTCGGTGGGGTCGGCGCTGCTGTCGGTGACGCGCGTCGTTCGCGACGTGAACGAGCGGCCCGTACAACTGTTGCAGGGCCTGTACCGGCCCGATCGCTATCAATACCAGTTGCAGCTGTCGCGCGTCGGCAGCATCGACGCCAAGGTCTGGGTCAGCGAAGAGCTGTCGGCCCAATTCCATTGAACCCTTCGGAGATCGCCCCATGAATTCGCGCCGTACTTTCCTCTATCAATCCGCCGCCGCCGCCGCGCTCGTATCCGCGCCGTGGGTGGCCCGCTCGCAGGGAGCGGCGCCCATCAAGGTTGGCGTGCTGCATCCGGTGACCGGGGCCCTGGCCTATTCCGGACAGCAATGCCGCCTGGGCGCGTTGCTGGCGATCGAGGACATCAACAAGGCGGGCGGCATCAAGTCGCTGGGCGGCGCGCCGCTGCAGGCAGTGCTGGGCGACGCGCAGTCGCGCCCCGAGGCGGGTTCGGCCGAAGTGGAAAAGATGAACGAGGCCGGCGTGTCGGCCATCGTGGGCGCCTACGCGTCGGCGATCTGCCTGGCCACGACGCAGACGGCCGCCAAGTACAACCTGCCGCATGTGGTGGACGTGGGCGTGGCCGATCAGATCGTCGAACGCGGCCTGAAGAACACCTTCCGCTTCGGTCCTGGCTACCGTGCCTGTAGCGAACGCGCCATCATGGATCTGGCGGCGCTGAACGACGCGGCCGGCAAGCCGGCCAAGACCGTGATGATCGTGCACGAGGATTCGCTCTTCGGCACCGGCACGGCGGCGCTGCTGTCCAAGTCGCTGCCGCAGCACGGATTCGAGGTCAAGGAAGTGGTCAAGCACCCCAACCCCACCCGCGACTTCAACAACATCGTGCTGCGCATGAAGTCGGTCAATCCCGACATCGTGATCCCGGCCAACTACTACAACGAATATGCCTTGCTGCTGCGCGCCATGAAGCAGCAGAAGGTGCAGCCCAAGGCCATCTATTCGGTGCTGGGCGGCGCCGCGTCCAGCTATAAATTCCTGAAGGAGTTTCCGGACATCGCCAACGGCATCATCGACTGCAACCACTGGTTCAACCCCAAGGATGCGCGCGTGGCGCCGCTGAAGGCCCGCGTCGAAGAGAAGGGCGCGTACTTCAGCTACGAGGTCTTCATGACCTACACCGCGATGCTGCTGCTGGCCGATGCGCTGGAGCGCGCCAAGTCCGCCGACCGGGCCGCCATCATCGATGCGCTGGCCGCCAGCACGTTCCAGGACAACCTGATGCCCTACGGCCCCACGAAGTTCGTCAATGGCCAGAACACCGGCGCCCAGCCCTTGCTGACGCAGGTGATCGGCGGCGACATCAAGGTGATCTTCCCGGCCGACTACCGCCAGGCCGACGCCGTTTTCCCGCTGAAGACCTGAGCATGCTGGATCCCGCCATCCTTTTTTCCTCTGTGCTGAACGGCCTGACGACCGGCGCCGTGTATGCGCTGATCGCCCTGGGCCTGACCCTGATCTACGGGGTGTTGCACATCATCAATTTCGCCCACGGCGCGGCGCTCATGGTGGCGCTCTACGCCGTCTACCTGCTCAAGGACCGGCTCGGCATCGACCCCTACGCCGCCTTGCCGCTGGTGGTGGCGGGGATGTTCGCGCTGGGCTATGCGCTGCAGCGCTTCGTGATCAACCGCGCCAGCCATGGCAAGGACGAGAACATCCTGCTGGTGACGCTGGGGCTGGCCATCGTGCTGGAAAACCTGGCGCTTGTCTGGTTCAAGTCCGACACGCGCAGCATCGATACCGCGTACACCCTGTCCACCGTCGAGATCGGGCCGGCCATGATCGCGCTGCCCAAGGTCATCGCGTTCTGCGGCGCGCTGGCGGTGGCGGCGGTGCTGTTCTGGATCATCCGCAGCACCGATCTGGGCCGCGCCATCCGGGCCGTCGCGCGCGAGAAGCAGGGCGCCAAGCTGATGGGCATCGACGTCGAGAAGGTCTACGCGGTGTCCTTCGGCATCGGCATGGCCTGCCTGGGCGCGGCCGCCTGCTTCCTGCTGCCTGCCTACTACGTCAATCCGCAGGTGGGCAGCGGCTTCGTGCTGGTGGCCTTCACCATCGTGGTGCTCGGCGGCATGGGCAGTTTCGTCGGGGCGCTGGTGGGCGGTCTGCTGATCGGCGTGGTGGAGTCCATCGGGGGCCTGTTCCTGGGCGACTCGCTGGGCCAGATGGGCATCTTCGCGATCTTCATCGCGGTGCTGCTGTTTCGCCCGCAGGGGCTGTTCGGGGCGAGGGGCTGACCATGAAACGGGATCTTTGCGCAATCGCGCTGTTTGGCGTGGCCCTGGCGGCCGTTGGCGCGCTGGCCCAATCGGGCGTGCTGCTGACGTTCGTGATGATGTCGCTGTACGCGGCCCTGCTGTCGCAGGCCTGGAACATCCTGGGCGGCTACGGCGGCCAGTTGTCCTTCGGGCATGCGCTGTTCTTTGGCGTGGGAGCCTATGCGCAGGCGCTGGGCCAATTGAACCTGGGCCTGAACCCGTGGCTGGTGCTGCCCATGGCAATCGCCATGGGCGCGCTGGTCGGCGCCGCGGTGGGCGGGCTGACCTTCCGCTACGGGCTCAAGGGCTCGTACTTCGCATTGGTCACGCTGGCCTTTGCCGAGGTGTTCCGCATCCTGGCGCTGTCCGTCTCCTTCACCGGCGGCGGGGTGGGGCTGATGGTGCCCTTGCAAGAGGGCGTGGCCAACATGCAGTTCGGTTCGCGCCGGGGCTACATCTACCTGCTGCTGGGCTTCGTGCTGCTGGCCCTGCTGGTCACCGCCTGGCTGCGCCATTCGCGCTTTGGCGCCTACCTGCAGGCGGTGCGCGACAACGAAGACGCGGCGCGCGCCATCGGCGTGAATCCGTTGCGCGTGAAGCTGGGCGGCATCGCGCTGTCCGCGGCCTTCATGAGCGCCGCCGGGGCCTTCTACGTGCAGGTGTTCCAGTACATCGACCCCGGCATCGCGTTCGGCTCGGCGGTCTCGGTGGAGGCCCTGGTGGGCGCCATCGTCGGCGGCATGGGCACCTTGTGGGGGCCGCTCCTGGGCGCGGTGACCCTGCATGCGCTGGCCGACCTGACCCGCAACCTGTTCGGCGAGCTGCCGGGCATCAGCATGGTGATCTATGGCGTGGTGCTGATCCTGATCGTCATGTTCCTGCCGCGCGGCATCACCGGTTGCGGCCAGTCGCTGGGCCGCCTGTTTGGTTTCAAGGAGCGCGCCCGTGTCTGACATCCTGCTGCAAGCGCGCAATCTGTCCATCACCTTCGGCGGCCTGAAGGCCGTCCAGGACGTGAGCCTGGACGTCCCGCAAGGCTCCCTGACCGCGCTGGTCGGCCCCAACGGGGCAGGCAAGACGACGCTGTTCGGCCTGCTGTCCGGTTTCCTCAAGCCCGGGGCCGGTTCGGTGCATTTCGCGGGCCAGGACATCACCGGCCGCGCCCCGCATGAATCCGCTCGGCTCGGTCTGACCCGCACCTTCCAGATCGTGCAGCCGTTCGGCGCGCAGACGGTGCGGCAGAACATCGCCGTGGGCGCGCACCTGCGCCTGGCTGACCGGGAAGAGGCGCTGGCCGCGGCCGACGCCGTGGCCGCCCGCGTCAATCTGCAGGCCTCGCTGGACAAGCCGGCGGCGGACCTGACCGTGGCGGGGCGCAAACGCCTGGAGCTGGCGCGCGCGCTGGCCACCCGGCCGCGCCTGCTGCTGCTGGACGAGGTGCTGGCGGGGCTGAATCCCAGCGAGATCGACGAGATGATTCCCGTGGTGAAGAAACTGGTGGACGACGGTGTCACCGTACTGATGATCGAACACGTGATGCGCGCGGTGATGAGCCTGGCCGAGCACGTATGGGTGCTGGCCCAGGGGCGGCTGATCGCGTCGGGATCGCCCGGCGAGGTCACCCGCGACGCCCAGGTGGTCGAGGCCTATCTGGGCCACGGCGCGGCGGCCCGGCTCGCCGCCCAGGGAGCGCGGCCATGAGCGCGCTGCTGGAGGTCAAGGGCCTGCGCGCGGGCTACGGGCGCATGGAAGTGCTGCGCGGCGTGGATCTGGACGTGGGCGCGGGCGAGATCGTCGTGCTGCTGGGCAGCAACGGCGCGGGCAAATCCACGCTGAACAACACGGTGTGCGGGCTGTGCCGGCCGTGGGGCGGCTCCGTGCGCTTCGAGGGCCACGATCTGACCGGCCGCCATTACCGCCAGGTGGTGCAGGCGGGCCTTATCCAGGTGCCCGAAGGCCGCCGCGTCTTCCCCAACCTGAGCGTGCGCGAAAACCTGGAGCTGGGCTCGTTCACGCGGGCGCGCGAACGCCGCGCCGCCAACCTGGACAAGGTGCTCGGGATCTTCCCGAGGCTGCGCGAACGGCTGGCGCAAGTGGCGGGCACCATGTCCGGCGGCGAACAGCAGATGCTGGCGATCGGCCGGGGCCTGATGGCCGAACCGCGCCTGCTGATCCTGGACGAACCCTCGCTGGGCCTGTCGCCGCTGATGGTCGAGGAGTTGTTCGGCCTGATCCAGCGGCTGCACGGCGACGGGCTGGCGATCCTGCTGGTGGAGCAGAACGTGGGCCAGTCCCTGGAAACGGGGCAGCGCGCCTACGTGCTGGAGAACGGCGCGGTGCGCTACAGCGGCGCCTGCGCGGACCTGCTGGCCAGCGACGACGTGCGCCGCGCCTATCTGGGAATGTAGCCATGGCTCAGCCTCAAACCCTGGCTCAGAAGCTGATCGCCGCCGCCTGCGGGCGCGCGGCGGTGGCCGAGGGCGACATCGTGACCTGTGCGGTGGACCTGGCGATGTTCCACGATTCCAGCGGCCCGAGGCGCCTGCAGCCCATGCTGGAAGAACTGGGCGCCACGCTGTGGGACCGCTCCAAGGTGGTGCTGGTCATCGACCACTACGTTCCGGAATCCGACGACGAATCGCGCCGCATCGTGCGCATCGCGCGCGACTGGGCGGCGGGGCAGCAACTGCCCAACGTGTATGACTCCGTGGGCATCTGCCATGTGGTCGTGCCCCAGCACGGCCATATCCGCCCCGGCATGTTCTGCGTGGGCGGGGATTCCCATTCGCCCACGGGCGGCGCGTTCGGCGCGTATATGTTCGGCATCGGCAGCACCGAGATGCTGGGCGTGGCGGTCACCGGCCAGATCTGGGTCAAGGTGCCCAAAACGCTGATGATGCGCTGGAGCGGGCGCCTGGGCGACGGCGTCACGGCCAAGGACATGATGCTGCACATGATCGGCCGCTACGGCATGAACGGCGGACGCTACCAGGCGGTGGAATTCTGCGGCGAGGCCGTGCGCGCGCTGTCCATGCAGGAACGCATGACCCTGTCGAACATGAGCGCCGAACTGGGCTCGCAGGTGGGCCTGATCGCGCCGGACGAGACCACCGCCGCCTACCTGCGCGACGCCGGCGTGGCGGGGGATCTGGACCTGGCGCGTTGGCAAGGCGACCCGGACGCAGAGGCGGAATGGCACGACTTCGATGCCGCCGCGCTGGCGCCCCAGGTGGCCGCGCCGCACAGCCCCGCCAATGCGCGCGATGTGGAGCAGTACCGGGATGTGCCGGTGCAGGTGGCATACATCGGCGCCTGCACCGGCGCCAAGCTGGAAGACCTGCGCGCCGCGGCCAGCGTGCTGCGCGGGCGCCGGCTGGCGGACGGCATGCGGCTGATGGTGGCGCCGGCCAGCCGGCGCGACCAGGAACAGGCCGAGCAGGAAGGCGTCATGCAGGTGCTGCGCGAGGCCGGGGCGGACGTGCTGGCCACGTCCTGCGGCGCCTGTGCGGGTTACGGCGGGTCCATTCCGGACGGCGCCAGCGTCATCTCCACCACCGCGCGCAACTTCAAGGGGCGCATGGGCTCCGAAACGGCGCAGGTCTATCTGGCTTCGCCCTACACGGTCGCGGCATCGGCCGTGGCCGGCCGCATCGCCGATCCCCGGGAGTTCATGGCATGACGGCTCAGACCACTACGCACCGCGTCTGGCGGGTGGGCGCGGACATCGACACCGACGCGCTCGCCCCCGGCGCCTACATGAAGTTCGGCATCGACGAGATCGCGCGCCATTGCCTGCAGCGGGTGCGCCCCGAGTTCGCGGCCGAGGTGCGGCCGGGCGACGTGCTGGTGGCGGGGCCGAACTTCGGCATCGGCTCGTCGCGCGAACAGGCTGCCGCCGCCCTGGTCCGCCTGGGCGTGGCCGCGGTGATCGCGCCGTCCTTCAATGGCCTGTATTTCCGCAACGCGTTCAACGTGGGCCTGCTGCTCTTGACCTGCGCACAGGCCGAGACCCTGGCCGAAGGCGAACGCATCGCACTGGATCCGGCAGCGGGGCGCATCAGCCGCGCCGGCGCCGTCCCGGCCGAACTGCACTGCGAGACCGTGCCCGGCTTTCTGCTGGAAATGGTGCAGGCCGGTGGGCTGCTGAATCTGCTGAAACAGCGTCAAACCTCTTAGGAAGAACAACATGCTTGATCCCGTCACCCTGGCGGTCCTGAAGGGCCGCCTGGAACAGATTGCCGACGAAATGGACGCCACGCTGTACCGCAGCGCGTTCAACCCCATCATCGCCGAGGCCCATGACGCCTGCCACGGCATGTACGACGCCGCCACCGGCGCCACCCTGATCCAGGGCAAGTCGGGTCTGCCTGTCTTCGTGGGCGCGATGGCGTTCGCCGTCAAGGCGGCGGCCAGGGTCGCGGCCGAGCGCGGCGGCATGGTGGACGGCGACGTCTGGCTGTTCAACGATCCCTACGAAGGCGGCACGCACGCCAACGACTTCAAGCTCGTCCGGCCGGTGTTCCGGGGCGGCAACCTGTTCTGCTTCCTGGCGTCGGCGGCGCACTGGCACGACGTGGGCGGCGCGGTGCCCGGCAACTACAACCCGGCCGCCACCGAATGCTGGCAGGAGGCAGTGCAGATCCCGCCCGTGCGCATCCTGCGCGCCGGTGTGCTGGATGAGGACGTGCTGGCCATCCTGAAGGCCAACACCCGCCTGCCCGACAGCCTGTGGGGCGACCTGAACGGCCAACTGGCCGCGCTGGAACTGGGCGCGCGCCGGCTGGACGGCCTGCTGGACGAGTATGGCGACGCCACGGTGCTGGAGTCCCTGGACACCTTGCGCGAGCGGGCGCGCCGCCTGATGCGCGACCACATCGCGCGCCTGCCCGACGGCGTCTATGCCTTCGAGGACATGCTGGACAACGACGGCGTGCGCGATACACCGCTGCGCATCGCGCTGACGCTGACGATCGCCGGGGACCGCCTGGCGCTGGACTTCACCGGCACTTCGCCCGCCTGCGCGGGCCCGGTGAATATCTCCCGCGCGACGGCGATCGCTGCCTGCTATGTGGCGCTCAAGCACCTGTTCCCGGACGTGCCCGCCAATGCCGGCGTGCTGGACGCCGTGGACGTGGTACTGCCCGACGGCCTGGTGATCTCGGCCGACCGCCCGCGCCCGGTGGGCGGTTACACCGAGACCATCCTGCGCATGATCGACGTGATCTTCTGCGCCATGGCCCAGGCCGCGCCGGAACGCGCCATGGCGCAGGCCTACGGCACCATCAATGCGCTGTCGATCGCCGGCTACCGCAGCGACGCCGCGCGCAAGGGCCAGCGCTGGGTGATGTTCAGCTTCTTTGGCGGCGGCCACGGCGGCCATTCGGACGGCGACGGCCTGAGCCACGGCAACGCGCCGATCTCCACCGCCACCATCCCGCCGCTGGAAATCCTGGAAGCGGCGTATCCCGTGCGCTTCACCCAATGGGCGCTGCGCCCCGATTCGGCGGGCGACGGCACGCATCGCGGCGGCCTGGGCGCGATCTATGAAATCGAATTGCTCGAAGACAGCGCCGAAGCCTTCATCTTCGGCGAACGCGGCCGCAGCGCGCCCAAGGGCATCGCCGGCGGCGGCCAGGCCGCGCTGAACGTGTTCCGCTATGAGCAGGACGGCCAATGGCAAACCCCGCCCATGAGCTCGAAGATGCTGGGCATCCAGTTGCAGCGCGGCGACCGCGTGCGCCTGGAGACTCCGGGCGGGGGCGGCTATGGCGAACCCGCGCGGCGCGATCCCAAGGCGCGGGAGCATGACCGCAAGATGGGCTACGTAAGCGAAACTCTGAAGGAGCAGTCGGCATGAGCGCGGCGCAAGGCTTGGTGGTAGGCGTGGACGTGGGCGGCACGTTCACGGATCTTTTCGTGCTGGACGAGGCGGGCGGCAGCGCGCGCGTCGTCAAGGTGCCGTCCACCCGCGGCGAGGAAGCGCGCGGCTTCATGAACGGCATCGCGCGCGTGGCCGAAGGGGCGGGTGACATCGCCACCATCGTGCACGGCACCACGGTGGGCACCAACGCGCTGCTGGAGCGCAAGGTGGCGCGCACCGGCATCATCACCACCGAGGGCTTTCGCGACGTGCTGGAAATGCGCCGGCGCGACCGGCCCCGCACCTGGGGCCTGCGCGGCAACTACGAGCCCGTCGTGCCGCGCGACCTGCGCCTGGAAGTCAGCGAGCGCGTGCTGGCCGACGGCACCCTGCACACGCCGGTGGACCTGGACCAGGTGGAAGCCGCGGCGCGCGCGCTGCTGGAGCAGGGCTGCGAGGCGGTGTGCGTGTTCTTCGTCAACGCCTATGCCAATCCGGCCAACGAGGCCCAGGCCGCGGCCCGCGTGCGGGCGATCTGGCCGAACGGCAACGTCACGGCCGCCACCGAGGTGCTGCCCGAGATCCGCGAATTCGAACGCTGCTCGACCGCGGTGCTGAACGCCGCGCTGCAGCCGGTGGTGGGCAGCTACCTGACCCGGCTGGAGTCGGACCTGCAACAGCATGGCTTCGGCGGCGAACTGCTGGTGGTGCAGAGCAACGGCGGCGTCATGTCGCGCCAGACGGCGTGCGACGTGCCGGTGCGCACCGCCTTGTCCGGCCCGGCCGCGGGGGTGATCGCCTGCGCGGCCATCGCCCGCGCCGCGGGCTTTCCGAACGTGGTCACCGGCGACATGGGCGGCACCTCGTTCGACGTGTCGCTGGTGGCGGGCGGCGAGGCCTCGCTGTCGGCGCAGACCGCCATCGACTTCGGCATGGTGGTGCGCGCCCCGATGATCCAGATCGAAACCATCGGCGCGGGCGGCGGATCCATCGCCAGCGTGGACGCGGGCGGCCTGCTGCAGGTCGGCCCCGAATCCGCCGGCAGCATTCCCGGCCCGGCCTGCTACGGACGCGGCAACACGCGTCCCACGGTCACCGATGCCAACGTGCTGCTGGGCCGCATCGCGGCCGAACGCCCGCTGGGCGGCGGGCTGCTGGCCACCATGGACGTGGCGCTGGCCCGCGCCGCCATCGACGAACACGTGGCCAAACCGCTGGGCCTGGACGTGCATGCCGCGGCCGAAGCGATCCTGACGGTGGCCAACGCCAAGATGGCCGGCGCCATCCGGGTCGTATCCATCGAGCGCGGCCACGATCCGCGCAAATTCGCCTACATGCCGTTCGGCGGCGGCGGCGCGCTGCATGTCTGCGCCATGATGAACGAGGTGGACGCGGCCCACGGCATCGTGCCGCGCTATCCGGGCGTGACGTCCGCGCTGGGCTGCGTCATGGCCGACATGCGCCATGATGGCGTGCAGACGCTGAACGTGGCGCTGGACGCGCTGGATGCCGATGACCTGCTGGCCCGCATCGACGGGTTGGCCCGGGCCTGCCAGGAACGCCTGGATTCCGCTGGCGTGGCCTTCGAAGGCATCCGCGAAAGCATCGAGCTGGACATGCTGTACGTGGGCCAAAGCCATACCGTGCGCGTGGAAACCCGCCGCGGCGAACTGAACCGGGAAGGCATCGCCGCCGCGTTCGACCGCGCCTACCGCGCCGCCTTCGGCCGCAGCCTGAGCGGCATCGCGGTCCGCATCCTGAACCTGCGCTACGCCCGCATCGGCCAGCGTCCCAAGTTCGACCTGGCGCTGCTGGCCCCGACCTGCCAGGACATGCCGGCCGCGCTGGGCACGCAGGCGGTCTTTCACGCGGGCCAGTGGCGCGACGCCGTGCGCTTCGCGCGGCTGGACCTGCCTGTCGGCGCCGAGGTGGCGGGTCCCGCCATCCTGGAGCAGCCGGACACCACCATCTGGATCGAACCCGGCTTTGCCGGCCGCGTCGACCCCCTGGGCAATCTGCTGATCGCCCGGACCGCCTCGTAGGAACGCGCCATGCACCCCTTCGACCCCCGCACCACCGCGCTGCTGATCATCGACCTGCAGAACGATTTCCTGGCGCCCGGCGGCGCCTATGACCGCGGCGGCGCGGTCAGCCCGCAGGCGCGCGCCTTGCCCGCCCGCGTCGCGCCCGTGGCCCGAGCGCTCAAGGAGCGCGGCGGCTTCGTGGCCGCCAGCCAATTCACGCTGTGGCCGGACGCGCACGGCGAACCCATGATCTCGCCGCATCTGAAGCAACTGCGTCCTTTCCTGAGGAAGGGCGACTTCGTCGCGGGTTCGGCCGGACAGGCCAACGTGGCCGAACTGGACGGCCTGGTCGACGTGTCGGTCTGGAAGGTGGCGTATTCGGCCTTCTTCAACACCCAGCTCGACTGGGTGCTGCGCCGCGCCGGCATCTCCAGCGTGGTGCTGGCCGGCATCGTCACCAACGGCGGCGTGGCCAGCACGGCGCGCGACGCCCACATGCGCGACTACCACGTGACAGTGCTGGCCGATGGCTGCGCCGCGCCCACGCCCGCCATGCACGACGCGGCGCTGGCGGATCTGCGCACCGTGGCCGACGTCGTGTCGTGCCAGGACCTGCTGGACAGGCTGGCCTCGTGAGCGCGCCGGCCGTCAAGCGGGGCGCCGCGCCCGGCGCGGATGCCATGCACGTGCCGGTGGCGATCATCGGCGCCGGCGCCTGCGGCCTGACCGCCGCGCTAAGGCTGGCCAGCGCCGGCATCGAGACCGTGCTGATCGAACGCGACGCCGCGCCCAGCGGGTCGTCGGCCCTGTCTTCCGGCTTCATTCCGGCGGCCGGGTCCAAGGTGCAGCGTGCCGCGGGCATCGAGGACGACGCGGGGCGCTTTGCCGCCGACATCCAGGCCAAGGCCCGGGGCACGGCAGCGCCGGAACTGGTTTGCGCCTACACGGGCGCGGCGGCGGCGGCCATGGATGCGCTGGCGCGGCACGGGCTGGCGTTCCAGGTCCTGGACGGTTTTCTGTATCCGGGCCATACCGCCCGCCGCATGCACACCTTGCCCGAACGCACGGGCGCCGCGCTGGTCGCGGCGCTGGAGCGGGCGGCAACCGGGGCGGGCGCCTACCTGCTGACGCGCGCGCTGGCCCGCGAGATCTGGACCGATGAAGACGGCCGCGTCACCGCCGTGGGCTGCGAGCGCCCCGGCGGCGCGGTCGACGTGATCGGCTGCGATGCCCTGATCCTGGCCTGCAACGGCTTTGGCGGCAATGCCGAGATGGTTGGCCAATACCTGCCCGCCATGCGCGATGCCATCTATGGCGGGCACGCGGGCAACGACGGCAGCGCCATCGAATGGGGCACGCAGATGGGCGCGCGGCTGGCCGACCTGGGCGGCTACCAGGGCCACGGCTCCTGGGCCACGCCGCAAGGCGCGCTGATCTCCTGGGCGGTGATGATGGACGGCGGCGTGCAGATCAACCGCGACGGCCTGCGGTTCCATGACGAGACCCACGGCTACTCCGAGGCGGCTGTCCATGTGCTCGCGCAGCCGGGCGCCGTAGCCTGGAATGTGTTCGACGACCGCAGCTTGGCGCTGGCCCGCGGCTTTCCGGATTTCGTCGCGGCCGAGTCCGGCCACGCGCTGAAAAGCTGCGCCGGGCTGCCCGAACTGGCCGCCCTGATCGGGTGCGATGCGCAAGTGCTGCGCCAGACCCTGGCCGCCGTCGGCCCGGACACGGCGGATCCGCTGGGCCGCCGCTTCGAGCGCGTCCTGCGGGCGCCGTACCACGCGGTCAAGGTCACGGGGGCGCTGTTTCATACGCAAGGCGGATTGGACATCGACGCGCATTGCCGCGTCCTGGACCGCGATGGCCGCGCCTTGCCCAATCTGCTTGCCGCGGGCGGAGCCGCCCGGGGTGTGTCGGGCAACGACGTGTCGGGCTATCTGTCCGGCAATGGCTTGCTCAGTGCGGTGGCGGGCGGCCATATCGCCGCGGCGACCGCGGCGGCGCTGCTTGGGCGCAGCCTGGATCAGGAAGGGAAGTGATGCAGAAACAGAATCTGAAGATGCAACTGGACGCCGGCCCCGTGCTGGCCCCCGGTGTCTACGACGCCCTGTCGGCGCTGGTGGCCGAACAGGCGGGCTTTGGCGCGCTGTATCTGTCCGGCGCATCCATCGCCTACACCCGGCTGGGGCGTTCGGACATCGGCCTGACCACCTATACCGAGGTCGAAGACACCCTGGCGCGCATCGCGGAACGGGTATCGGCCTCCATCATCGTGGATGCCGACACCGGCTTTGGCAATGCGCTGAACACGCAGCGCACCGTGCGAGGATTCGAGCGCGCGGGCGCGGCCATGATCCAGCTCGAAGACCAGACCTTCCCCAAGCGCTGCGGCCACCTGGACGGCAAGACCGTGATTCCCGCCGCCGAAATGCGTGGCAAGCTGCGCGCCGCCGTTGATGCGCGGACGCACGCGTCCACGCTGATCCTGGCGCGCACCGACGCGGTGGCGGTCGAGGGCCTGGAAGCCGCGCTGGACCGCGCGGAATCCTATCTGGAAGCGGGCGCCGACGCGCTCTTCATCGAAGCGCTGCGCACGCCGGAACAGATGCGGGCGGCCTGCGCGCGCTTCGCGGCCCGCGTGCCGTTGCTGGCGAACATGGTGGAGGGCGGCAAGACGCCGGTGCAAAGCGCCGATGAATTGACCGCGCTGGGATTCCGCATCGTCATCTTCCCGGGCGGCACCGCGCGCGCCGTGGCGCATACCCTGCAAGGCTATTACGGCAGCCTGCGCCAGCAGGGCACGACCGCGCCCTGGAAGGAAAAGATGCTGGACTTCGACGGCCTGAACGCGGTGATCGGCACGCCCGAGCTGCTGGCACGGGGGCGCCAGTACGAGGGTTGAACCACGCGGGTTGAACTACCCGGGCCTGTACTGCGCGCGCTTGAACCGCGCGGGATTCGATCCCGCCCAAGGGCGCGGTCCGCGTCAGCGGGGCGTGCGCTGGTGCGGCACCAGCGGCGGCACGGGCTGGCCGGCAATCACGTCCCAGAATCCCGGCAAGAAGCATTCGGCCACCAACAAGGGCTGGCCCTGGCGCCAGAACACGGACCGGCGCGCCCAGATGCGCGCGGCGTCGCGATCCCGGCTTGCGGCGGGCAGCACGTTCCGCGCGGTCGCATGAAACGGCACGGGCGACGCCAGGCGGCGGCAGGCGAAGGGCGACCGGATGACGGTGCTGTCGTGATACAGCATGTCGGCCAGCGGCCGGGTCAGCAGGCGGCGCATGCCTTGCCAGGCGCCATGCGAGGCGGTCAGCGGGGTCAGGCTGCGCGCGGGCACGCTGTCCACGCCGTTGACCGACATCAGCACTTCGCGGATCCAGACGGGCGAGCCGGCCGCGATGCGCATGGCGCGGGCCTCGTCCGGCGGCGCGCCGTCGGCGTATTCGGCCAGCACCCGCAGGCGGACCTGGCCTACCTGCCGCAGTCCGGCGGTCAAGGCGCCGGGACGGAACAGCCAGTGGCGTTGGACGGGGGGCAGGATGGGCGGCGCTTCGGCCAGCCAGCCCGCGGCGAGAGGAGGGCGATGTGCTGCGGGTGTCGTCATGGCTGCGTATTATGCCAAGCCCGGCTGACAGGCCCCCTGCGTCGCAGTGCCGCAGGCGGGCCCCGGCGGGCGCGTCCGGCGGTCCGCATACAATACCGCCCATGGAAAAAGTACGTATCTCCAAGCTCATGTCCGAGCGCGGACTCTGCTCGCGCCGCGAGGCCGACAGCTACATCGAACGCGGCTGGGTCCGCGTGGACGGCGTCGTGGTGTCCGAATTGGGCGCCCGGGCCTACCCCGACCAGGTCATTACGCTGGAACGCGCAGCGCAGGCGCGCCAGACCTCGCGGGTCACCATCCTGATCAACAAGCCCGTGGGCTATGTGTCGGGCCAGGCCGAAAAAGGCTATACGCCCGCCGTGGCGCTGATCGACGCGCGTTCGCGCTTCGCCGGGGACAGGGCGCCGCAGCGGTTCGAGCGCGCGCATCTCGAAGGCCTGGCCGTGGCCGGCCGGCTGGACATCGATTCGCAGGGGCTGCTGGTGCTGACGCAGGACGGCCGCATCGCCAAGCACCTGATCGGCGAAGACTCCAGTGTCGACAAGGAATATCTGGTGCGCGTGCAGGGCGACCTGCCGGACAACGGGCTGGCCCTGCTGAACCACGGGTTGTCGCTCGACGGCAAGGCGCTCAAGCCGGCCCATGTGCGCTGGCAGAACCACGACCAGCTTCGTTTCGTGCTGCGCGAAGGCAAGAAGCGCCAGATCCGCCGCATGTGCGAAATGGTCGGCCTGAAAGTGGTGGGCCTGAAGCGCGTGCGCATCGGCCGCGTGTCCCTGGGCGACCTGCCGCTGGGCCAATGGCGCTACCTGCGCGACGACGAAGCCTTCTGAACCGCCTGGCTGCTTGATTGGTCACGCATCGCGACAAGTGATGTCGGCGGCCATCAGATTTTTCAATCTGTTTCCGTCTCGCCGTCATTTCATGAAAGCGGGCGTATCCTTCGCTTGCCGGTTGCTGCCCAGGCGCTCCATCAGGAATTCGATGAAGATCCGGGTCTTGGCGGGCAACAGTCTGGTCTCGGTCACCGCGTGAACGGGAAACGGACCTAGCTGCCAATCGGGCAGCACGCGCTGCAACTGGCCGGATTGCTGCTCGGCCAACTGACCTCCCACCAGCACCGCGATGCCCGCGCCCAGCATGGCCAGGCGCCGCGCCATGGCGACGCCATTGACCGAAAACCGGTTGCCCGGCGTGAACTCGATGTGCTGTTCGCCATTGGTCAGCGGCCAGCGCGTCACGCGTCCGGCGCCTTCCGCGCGGAACTCGATGCACTCGTGCCGGGTCAGGTCGCTGGGGTGCCGCGGTTCGCCGTGCTTCTGCAGGTATTCGCGCGAGGCATACAGGTGGGCGGGCAGCATGCCCAACAGCCGTGCAATCTGCGTCGAGTCCGGCAGGTCGCCGATCTCGATCGAAACATCGCAGGTCTGGAACACGCGCGAAGCGTGGTCCGGATTGGCCAGGTCCAGGAAAAACGTCACATCGGGATATCGGCGGGAAAACTCCATGAACGATTCAGCCAGGAAGTCCGTGCCGAAATCCGCGGGCATGTTCACCCGCAGCGGTCCGGCGGGCGTGTCCACCAGCTTCTGCAATTCTTCATGGGCGATCTGCGCCTCGGCCACGATGCGCTGGCAGCGCTCGAAATACAGCCGGCCGGCGTCGGTCAGTTCGACCTTGCGCGTGGTGCGGCTGAGCAGCCGCAGGCCCACGGAGCGCTCCAATTCGGCCACCTGGCGAGACAAGGTCGATTTCGGCACGCCCAGCGTGGCCGCGGCGCGGCTAAAACTGTGCGTCTTGGCGACTTCAACGAAAAGTTCCATGCCCTGTAGTCGTTTCATGACAGGTGTTTGTGACAGTGGAGATTCGATAATTGTCCCATAAATGGAATGATGTTTTCTTAATGCGCCCCTTTGTTTCTCGGGCGGGATAACTCAAAATGCGAGTTCTGCAATGCAGCATTCCGGTAAATCCCAGCCCGCGTGCTCACGCGAAACCACCCAAGTCGAACCACGCGGACCGCGTCAAGACGGTCGGACGGGCTGATGCGCTTTGCAGGGACGCTCCAAGGCAACACGGCCCCTCGTGGCCGGCAGGCACGCGGCGCATGCGCGGCGCGGAGCTTTTTATTTTTGGAATCGGGAATGCAATCTATGAATAAGAAAAGCGCTATGTGGCGCGGCGCGGCCGTTGTCGCGTTGACGGCATCGGCTCTCACCTTGGCCGCTTGCGGCAAGAAACAGGAAGCGCCCCAGGCGGGCAAGCCGCAAGTCACGGTCGTCACCCTGACTACGCAGCCCGTTTCCCTTACCACCGAGTTGCCCGGCCGGACATCGCCGTTCCGCGTGGCCGAAGTGCGGCCCCAGGTCAATGGCATCGTCCAGAAGCGCCTGTTCACCGAAGGCGGCGAGGTCAAGGCCGGCGAACAGCTCTATCAGATCGATCCCGCGCTCTACCAGGCCAGCGTCGACAGCCAGAAGGCCGCGCTGGCGCGCGCCCAGGCCCAGCAGAAGACCGCCGCCCTGCTGGCCGAGCGCTACAAGCCGCTGGTGGCCACCCGCGCCGTCAGCCAGCAAACCTACGACAACGCCGTCGCCTCGCGCGATCAGGCCGCCGCCGACGTGCTGTCGGCCAAGGCGGCCCTGGACACGGCGCGCATCAACCTCGTCTACACCAAGGTGCTGTCGCCCATCGCGGGCATCATCGGCCGCTCGTCGGTGACCGAAGGCGCGCTGGTTACCGCCAACCAGACCAACGCGTTGGCCGCGGTGCAACAGATCGACCCCATCTATGTCGACGTCACCCAGTCCAGCGTCCAGCTTCTGCGCCTGCAGGACGCGCTGGCCAGCGGACAGCTCAAGCGTGCCGACGGCGAACAGGCCGCGCTGGTGACGCTGACACTGGAAGACGGCTCGCAATACAAGCAGACCGGCAAGCTCCAGTTCTCGGAAGTGACGGTGGACCAGGGCACGGGCTCGATCACCTTGCGCGCCGTGTTCCCCAACCCCGACCGCCGGCTGCTGCCGGGCATGTTCGTGCGGGCCCGCCTGGCCGATGGCGTTGCCGCCGACGGCCTGCTGGTGCCGCAACGCGGCGTGACGCGCAATCAGCGCGGCCTGCCCACGGCGCTGGTCGTCAACGCCAAGAATCAGGTGGAACTGCGTGAACTGAAGACCGACCGCGCCATTGGCGACAAGTGGCTGGTCACCAACGGCCTGGCCGCTGGCGACAAGGTGATCGTGGAAGGCTTGCAGATGGTGCGTCCGGGCGTCGAGGTGGTCGCCACCGAAGCCGGTGCCAACGCGCAGCAGCCGCAGGCGGCCAACGCCCCGGCCAAGCAGTAATCAGGGAGCCATGCATGGCAAAGTTTTTTATCGATAGGCCGGTTTTCGCCTGGGTGATCGCGATCGTGCTGATGATGGCCGGCGCGCTGTCCATCCTGCAGCTTCCGGTCGCCCAGTATCCCAACATCGCGCCGCCGGCCATCGGCATCGCGGTGACCTACCCGGGCGCGTCCGCGCAGACCGTGCAGGACACCGTGGTGCAGGTGATCGAACAGCAAATGAACGGCCTGGACGGCTTGCAGTACATCTCGTCGGAAAGCAATTCCGACGGCAGCATGTCCATCACGCTGACCTTCAAGCAGGGCACCAACCCCGATACCGCGCAGGTCCAGGTCCAGAACAAGCTGGCGCTGGCCCAGCCGCTGTTGCCGCAGGAAGTGCAGCAGCAGGGCATCCGCGTCACCAAGGCCACCAAGAACTTCCTGATCGTGGCGGGCTTCGTGTCCACCGACGGCACGATGACCAAGGACGACCTGGCCGACTACGTCGCGTCCTATGTCCAGGATCCCATCAGCCGCACGCAGGGCGTGGGCGACTTCCAGCTCTTCGGTTCGCAGTATGCGATGCGCATCTGGCTGGATCCGGCCAAGCTCGTCAACTACGGGCTGACCACCGTCGACGTCACGACCGCGATCAAGGAACAGAACGTCCAGGTGTCGTCCGGGCAACTGGGCGGCCTGCCGTCCGTGCGCGGCCAGCAGCTCAACGCCACGATCATCGGGCCGTCGCGCCTGCAGACGGCCGAGGACTTCGGCCACATCCTGCTGAAGGTCAACCCCGACGGTTCGCAGGTGCGCCTGGGTGATGTCTCGCGCATTGAACTGGGCGGGCAGACCTACGCCATCGACAGCTTCTACAACGGCAAGCCCGCATCGGGCCTGGCGGTCAAGCTGGCCCCCGGCGCCAACGCGCTGGATACGGCGCAGGCGGTGCGCGACACCATCAACAACCTGAAGCCTTACTTCCCGCCGGGCATGGACGTCGTCTATCCGTACGACACGACGCCGTTCGTCAGCCTGTCGATCCATGAAGTGTTCAAGACGCTGGTGGAGGCCATCATCCTGGTCTTCCTGGTGATGTACCTGTTCCTGCAGAACTTCCGCGCCACCATCATTCCCACGCTGGCCGTGCCGGTGGTGCTGCTGGGCACGTTCGGCGTGCTGGCGGCGTTCGGGTACTCCATCAACACCCTGACCATGTTCGGGATGGTGCTGGCCATCGGCCTGCTGGTGGACGACGCCATCGTGGTGGTGGAAAACGTCGAGCGGGTGATGGCCGAAGAGGGCCTCACGCCCAAGCAGGCCACGCGCAAGTCCATGAGCCAGATCACCGGCGCGCTGATCGGCATCGCCATGGTGCTGGCCGCCGTGTTCATTCCCATGGCGTTCTTCGGCGGCTCCACCGGCGTGATCTACCGCCAGTTCTCGATCACCATCGTGTCGTCCATGGTGCTGTCCGTGATCGTGGCCATCGTGTTCACGCCTGCTCTGTGCGCGACGCTGCTGAAACCCATCCCCAAGGGCCATCACGGCGCCAAGCGCGGCTTTTTCGGCTGGTTCAACCGCACCTTCGAGCGCAGCAGCAACGGCTATGCCAATACCGTCGCGCGCGGCCTCACCCGCACCAAGCGCCTGATGGTGGTCTACCTGGCCCTGGTCATTGCCATGGGCTGGATGTTCACCCGCATCCCCACGGCCTTCCTGCCGGCCGAAGACCAGGGCATCCTGTTCGCCCAGATCCAGACGCCGGCCGGCGCCACCGCCGAGGCCACCAAGGCCGTCATCGACGACGCCACCAAGTATCTGCTGACCGAAGAAAAGGACGCCGTCACCTCGGTGTTCGCCGTCAACGGCTTCAACTTCGGCGGCCGCGGCCAGAACGCGTCCATCCTGTTCATCAAGCTGCGCGACTGGGAAGAGCGCGGCGACGCCAGCCTGAAGGCCGGCGCCGTGGCGGAACGCGCCAACGCGCACTTCGGCAAGACCGAGCGCCGCGCGAAACTGTTCGTCGTGCCGCCGCCGTCCGTGATGGAACTGGGCAACGTCACGGGCTTTGACTTCCAGTTGATGGACCGCGCCGGCGTGGGCCACGAAAAGCTGCTTGCCGCGCGCAACCAGCTGCTCGGCGAGGCTGGCAAGAGCCCGGTCCTGGTGGGCGTGCGTCCCAACGGCATCGAAGACGCGCCGCAGTACCAGCTGGACATCGACCGCGAAAAGGCGCGCGCCCTGGGCGTGGCCGTGTCGGACATCAACAGCACGCTGGCCACGGCATGGGGTTCGTCGTACGTCAACGACTTCATCGACCGCGGCCGCGTGAAGAAGGTGTTCGCGCAGGGCGAGGCATCGTCGCGCATGCTGCCGGAAGACCTGAACAAATGGTATGTGCGCAACAACGCGGGCGACATGGTGCCGTTCTCGGCGTTCTCCAAGGCCACCTGGAGCTTCGGCCCGCAAAAGCTGAACCGCTACAACGGCGTGCCGTCCTACAACATCCAGGGCCAGGCGGCGCCGGGCTACAGCTCGGGCGCGGCCATGGAAGAAATGGAACGGCTGGCGGCCAAGCTGCCGGTGGGCGTGGGCTTTGAATGGACAGGCCTGTCCTTCGAAGAGCGCCTGTCCGGCGCGCAGGCGCCCGCGCTGTACGCGATCTCGCTGATCGTGGTGTTCCTGTGCCTGGCGGCGCTGTATGAAAGCTGGACCATTCCGTCCGCGGTCATGCTGGTGGTGCCGCTGGGGATCATCGGGGCGCTGCTGGCGACGTTGATGCGGGGGCTGTCCAACGACGTGTACTTCCAGGTGGGTCTGCTCACGACTATCGGGCTGGCGGCCAAAAACGCCATCCTGATCGTGGAGTTCGCCAAGGAGCATTACGAGTCGGGCGCCAGCCTGACGGAATCGGCCATCCACGCCGCCCGCCAGCGCCTGCGTCCCATCCTGATGACGTCCCTGGCGTTCATCCTGGGCGTGACCCCGCTGGCCATTTCGTCCGGCGCGGGCTCGGGCAGCCAGAACGCCATCGGCACGGGCGTCATCGGCGGCATGCTGACCGGCACCTTCCTGGCGATCTTCTTCGTCCCGGCCTTCTTCGTGATCATGCTGCGCGTGTTCAAGGTCAAGCGCATGAGCGAAAACCTCGACAAGCACGACACCAGCGCCAAGGGTCCGCAGGACGTGTCCGCGGAAGGACAACCGTAATGAAACTTCAGATGAGAACCTTGCTGTCTGTTTCCCTGGCGGCGGCCCTCGCGGGCTGCTCGCTGGCCCCCACGTACGAACGGCCGGACGCGCCGATCGACACCGCCTATCCCACCGGCCCGGCCTACAACTCGGCCCAGACGGGGGCGCCGGGCGGGCTGTCCACCGCGGATATCGGCTGGCGCGATTTCTTCGGTGATCCGCTGCTGCAGCAGTTGATCGGCCAGTCGCTCGTCAACAACCGCGACTTGCGGGTGGCGGCCCTGAACGTCGAGGCCGCGCGGGCGCAATACCGCATCCAGCGCTCGGACCTGCTCCCCAGCGTGGGCGTCGCGGGCCAGAATTCGGGTCAACGTACGCCGGCCGACCTGTCGCCCAGCGGGCAGGCCACCACCAGTCACAGCTATCAGGTCGGCGCCGCCATGTCCGCCTGGGAACTGGATCTGTTCGGCCGCATCCGCAGCCTGAGCGACCAGGCGCTGGAATCCTATCTGGCGCTGGACGAGACGCGCACCGCGACCCAGCTCACGCTGATCGCCGAGGTGGCCAACGCCTATCTGACGCTGCGCGCCGACCAGGAACTGCTGAGCCTGACGCGCGACACCCTCAAGAGCCAGCAGGACTCCTTCAAGCTCACGCAGCAAAGCTATGACCAGGGCCTGTCCACGGCGCTCGACCTGAGCCAGGCGGAAGTGTCGCTGCGCACCGCCCAGCGCAACCTGTCGCAATACACGCGCCAGGCCGCGCAGGACCGCAACGCGCTGGTGCTGCTGGTCGGCCAGCCCCTGTCGCCCGAGCTCTCGGCCGCGCTGGACAGCGCGGTCAAGCTGGACGACGGCATGCTGCCGACCACGTTGCCGGCCGGCCTGCCGTCGGACCTGCTGGCCCGCCGGCCGGACATCCGCGCGGCCGAGCATCAGTTGAAGGGCGCCAACGCCAACATCGGCGCGGCGCGCGCGGCCTTCTTCCCGACCATCAGCCTGACGGGTTCGGCCGGCACCGCCAGCGCCAGCCTCGGCGGCCTGTTCGAGGGCGGTTCGGGGGCGTGGAGCTTCGTGCCCCAGATCACCGTGCCGATCTTCGCGGGCGGCTCGCTGCTTGCCGGCCTGGATCTGGCCAAGGTGCAGAAGAACATCCAGGTCGCGCAATACGAAAAGTCCATCCAGACGGGCTTCCGCGAAGTCGCGGACGCCCTGGCCGGCCGCGGCACGCTCGACGAGCAGATCGAGGCGCAGCGCCTGCTGGTGGACGCCAACCAGCGCGCCTATGACGCGTCGGAACAGCGTTTCCGCCAGGGCATCGACGACTACCTGAGCGTGCTGGATTCCCAGCGTTCGCTGTACACCTCGCAGCAGGCGCTGGTCGATACGCGCCTGGCCCGCCTCTCCAATCTGGTCACCCTGTACAAGGTGCTGGGCGGAGGCTGGACCGAACGCACGGCGGCGGCGCCCGCCACGCCCGCCGGCTGATCGGCGGGGGCGGCGCAAGCCAAAAAAAACGGGCCGATCGGAAGATCGGCCCGTTTTTTCTTGCCTGGCTGGACGTCAGGTGCGTTTCCTGGCGACCAGTCCCACGATGAACAGGACGATGATCGCACCTACGACGGATGCGATCCAGCCCGCGGGCTCGCCCGGGGCATACCAGCCCAGGGACTGGCCCAGGAATCCGGCCACGACCGCGCCGATGATGCCCAGAATGGTGGTCATGATGATCCCCATGTTCTGGTCCCCGGGCATGATGGCGCGGGCGATAAGGCCCACGATGAACCCGACGATGATCATGATGATGATGCTCATGCGCGTACTCCTTGCGAGGGTAAAAGGGCAGTGTGGACTGATGATACCCATGCCGCGCGGGGCCCGGCTGTAACAACTGGTGTGCGGATCGGGCCGGCGCCCGGCGCCCGCGCCCCAGGCGTCAGGAGGTGATGTCGATGAGCTGGCGCACGTCTTTGGTCAGCGCTTCGATGCTGTCGGTGTCCGAGGCCAGCAGGCGGGCGCGGCCTTCATTGTCGAAAATGTACACGCCGCGGCTGTGCGTCACTTCGTACATGTCGGCGTCGTCGCCCGGCCGGGGCTTCTCGATCTGGTAGGCCACGCGGTAGCGGCGGGCCAGGTCGGCGATCTGCTTTTCGTCGCCGGTCACGCCGATGGCCTGGTTGTTGAAGGCGTTGACGTAGGCCTGCAGGATGTCGGGGGTGTCGCGGTGCGGGTCCACGCTGACGAACAGGATGCGCACCTTGTCGGCCTTGTCTCCCAGGTTCTGCAGCACGGCCGTCAATTGCGCCATGGTGGTCGGGCAGATGTCCGGGCAACTGGCGTAGCCGAAGAACAGCAGCACGGTCTTTCCCTTCAGATCCTCACTGCTCACGGTCTTGCCGCCCGCGCCCGGCAGCGAGAACTTCAGGTCCGGCAGGTGTCCCTTCACGTTGTAGAGCGTCCAATCGACGTTGCGGTCGCCGCAGGCGGCAACCAACATGCACAGGGCCAACAGCAGCCCGCGCCAGGCGCGGCCGGAAATGAAGTGTCGCATGGGTCCAATAGCCGGAAAGGGGTAAACCTTTCGATTCTACCCGCTGGCGCGGGCAAGGGCAGGGCGCGCCAACCGCGTCTTGTCCCGCCGCAAGGGCGCATCGAAAAAACGGCCCGCGCGAAGGCGGGCCGCTGGCAGACGTGACCTAAAAAGGTCAGCCTGCCGTCATGCCGCTGTGGCGCAGCAGCGCATCGATGCGCGGAGCGCGGCCGCGGAACGCCGCGAACGACTCCGCCGCCGGGCGCGATCCGCCCACGGCCAGCACTTCGCGGCGGAAACGGGCGCCGGTTTCCGGGTCCAGCGTGCCCAAGGCGTTGCCTGCCTGCTTGGCGGCGGCTTCCTCGAAAGCCTCGTATGCGTCGGCGGACAGCACTTCCGCCCACTTGTAGCTGTAATAGCCCGCGCCATAGCCGCCCGCGAACAGGTGCGAGAAGGCGTGCGGCAGACGATGCCAGGCCGGCGGGAACAGCACGGCCACTTCCTCGCGCACTTCCTGCAGCAGGGCCAGCACCTCGGCAATCGTGGCGCCCTTGGCGCGGTCATGCATCAGCATGTCGAACAGCGCGAATTCGATCTGGCGCACGGTCTGCATGCCGCTTTGATAGTTGCGGGCCGCGACCAGGCGGTCATACAGCGCGCGCGGCAACGGTTCGCCCGTGTCCACGTGCGCGGACAGCTTCTGCACCACGGCCCACTCCCAGCAGAAGTTCTCCATGAATTGCGAAGGCAGTTCGATGGCGTCCCATTCCACGCTGGCGAACGCGGCGGCGCCGGGTTCGTCGACCTCGGACAGCAGGGCGTGCAGCGCGTGGCCGGTTTCATGGAACAGGGTGATGACGTCGTCGTGCGTCAGCACGGCGGCGCGTTCGCCGTTGGGGCGCGAGAAGTTGCAGGTCAGGTAGGCGACGGGCGTCTGCACCTGGCCGGCCACGACGCGGCGGGTGCGCTCGCTGTCGACCCAGGCGCCGTTCTGCTTGCCCGACCGCGCGTACAAGTCCAGGTACAGGTAGCCGATAAGCTCGCCCTTGGGGCTTTCCACGCGCACGCCGCGCACGTCGGCATGCCAGGAAGACACCGGCGTTTCGGTCAGGCGCACATCGAACAAGGTCTGGATGACGTCGAACAGGCCCGCCAGCACGCGGGGTTCGGTAAAGTACTGTTTGACCTCGTCTTCCGAATAGGCGTAGCGCGATTCGCGCAGGCGTTCCGAGGCGTAGGCCACATCCCAGGGCTGCAGGCTGTCCAAACCCAGTTCCGCGGCGGCATAGTCCTTCAGTTCGGCCAGGTCGCGCTGGGCATAGGGCTTGGCGCGCGCCGCCAGGTCGCGCAGGAACACGGTGACTTCGCGGGCGTCGCGCGCCATGCGCGTCTGCAGGCGCAGCGCGGCGAAGGTGCCCAGGCCCAGCAGCCCCGATTCTTCGGCGCGCAAGGCCAGCAGCTCTTCGATGAGGGGCGAATTGTCGAGCTTGGCCTCGCCCTGCTCGGACGCCACCGTGCCATAGCCCCGGTACAGCGCCTCGCGCAGCGAACGGTCCTGCGCGTACTGCATGACGGGCAGATAGCACGGCATCTTCAGCGTGAGCTTCCAGCCGGGCTTGCCGTCCTCTTCGGCGGCGGCGCGCGCGGCGGCCTGCACGTCAGCCGGGATGCCGGCCAGGCGGGCTTCGTCTTCCACCAGCAGCGACCAGGCGTCGATGGAGTCCAGCACGTTTTCCGAAAACTTCTGCGAGGCCTGGGCCTCGCGGTCGGAAATCTCGGCGTAGCGTTCGCGGTCGGCGCCCTGCAGCTCGACGCCGCTCAGACGGAAGTCGCGCAGGGCCATTTCCACGATGCGGCGGCGCACCGGCGTCCACGACGCGAAATCGGGGGCGGCGGCCAGGCGCTGGTACTGCTTGTACAGGCCTTCATGCAGGCCGACCCAGGTCGAGAACTCGGTCACCAGGGGCAGGGCAGCGTTATAGGCCTCGCGCAGCTCAGGCGTATTGACGACGGCGTTCAGGTGGCCGGCAACCGACCAGGCGCGCCAGAGGCGCTCGGACGCGGTATCCAGCGGTTCCACCACGGCTTCCCAGGTGGGCGCCAGCGCGGGGTCGGCGGCGTGGTCGACGGCCTGGCGGGCGATGCCCAGCAGTTCCTGGACGGCGGGCACGATATGTCCGGGTTTGACGGCCGCGTAATCGACCAGATCGGAGACGGGAGCGAGCAGGGGGTTCTGGGTCATGGTGTTACCGGCGTGAAGAATGGCGGGCGGCGCGGACAGCGCGCCGACGAAGGACATAAGGATCAGGTAGGGGCGATCCGCCCAAACGCAAGGGCAGGACAGGGCTTGGAGAGCGCGCCGCGGAGGCGCCCGTGCCTCGGACCGGGGTCCGGGCGGGGCCGCTCCCGCGGCTGGGCCGGCGCTGGGCGCGGCCCGCGTGGCACGGCCGGACTCAGGCGGCGGCCCGTTCCGCCGCTTCGACGGTATTGACCAGCAGCATGGCGATGGTCATGGGGCCCACGCCGCCCGGCACGGGCGTGATGGCGCCCGCGATTTCCTTGGCCGAGGCGAAGTCCACGTCGCCGCACAGCTTGCCGTCCGCGCCGCGGTTGATGCCCACGTCGATGACGACGGCGCCGGGCTTGATCATCGAGCCGTCGATCATGCCGGGCTTGCCCGTGGCAACCACCAGCACGTCGGCCCGGCGAGTCTGGGCCGCCAGGTCGCGCGTCTTGGAGTTGCAGATCGTGATGGTGGCGCCTGCCTGCAGCAGCAGCATGGCCATGGGCTTGCCGACGATATTGCTGGCGCCCACGATGACGGCTTCGGCGCCGCGCAGCGTCACGCCTTCGGATTCCAGCATCTTCATCACGCCATACGGCGTGCAGGGACGGAACAGCGGCTGGCCGGTCATGAGCAGGCCGGCATTGCTGATGTGAAACCCGTCCACGTCCTTCTCGGCCGCGATGGCCTCGATGACCTTGTGCGAGTCCATGTGCTTGGGCAGCGGAAGCTGCACCAGGATGCCGTGGATGGTCGGATCCTGGTTCAGGATGGCGATGCGGGCCAGCAGTTCGGCCTCGGTCATCTCGGCCGGGTACTGCTCTTTCACGGAATGCAGGCCGGCCTTTTCGCAGGCCGCGACCTTGTTGCGCACATACACCTGCGACGCGGGGTCCGCGCCCACCAGCACCACGGCCAGGCCGGGGCGGGCGCCCTTGGCGGCCAGGGCCGAAACGCGTTGGGCGACTTCTTCGCGGATGCGCAGCGACAATGCCGCGCCGTCAATAATCCTGGCTGTCATGCATGAGCCTCGGGTTTGGCCAAAGCCACTTTCATCAAATCAGCAACGGTGGTCACTTCAAGTTTTTCCATGATGTTGGCGCGGTGCGCCTCGACGGTCTTGATGCTGATGCCCAGGTCGTCGGCGATCTGCTTGTTCAAGCGGCCGGCGACGATGCGCTCCAGCACCTGCTGCTCGCGCGCGGTCAGGCGCGCCAGCATGGCTTCGTGATCCTTCTGGGCCTGGTGCTTGCTCACGCGCTGCGTGGCCTGCTCCAGCATGCGCGCGACGATCTCGCGCAGGTCGGATTCATTGAAGGGTTTTTCCAGGAAGTCGACCGCGCCCTTCTTCATGGTGGACACGGCCATGGGCACGTCGCCGTGACCCGTGATGAACACGATGGGCAGCGGCGCGTTGCGCAGGATCAGTTGCTCCTGCAGTTCCAGGCCGCTCATGCCCGGCATGCGCACGTCGGCGATCAGCACGCCAATCTGGCTGGCGTCGTAATCCTCCAGGAACGATTCGCCGCTGGCATAGGCGCGAACGCGGTATCCATTGGCTTCCAACAGCCAGCGCAACGAATCGCGGACCGCTTCGTCGTCGTCAACAATGAATACCGTGCTCGACAGGTGGGGCGTGTTCATGCGTGCAACTCCTCGGACTGATCGTTCTGGGCCTGCGGCTGGGTTGCAGCGCAGGGCAGGGTAAAGCGGAAGATGGTACCGCCGGCGGGATTGGGATCCGCCCACAAGCGGCCGTGGTGCGACTCGATAATGGTACGGCAGATGTTCAGCCCCATGCCCAGGCCCTGGGTCTTGGTGCTGAAGAAAGGTTCGAAGAGGCGCTCGGGTTCGGCCAGGCCGTGGCCGCGGTCCACCACGCACACCTCGATATGCTGCTCGTGAAGAATTACGGCAACCTTAAGCTCGTCGGATTCGCTCTTTTCCATGGCTTCCAGCCCGTTCTTCAGCAGGTTCAACAGCACCTGCTCGATCAGGATGGGATCGGCCAGCACGTCCGGCGCGTTCGACGGCACGAAGCTCTCGATGCGGATGCGGCGCTTGCGGGCGTCGATTTCGGCGAAGCCGATGGCATTGTCGACAATGCGGCCGATGGCCACGCGCTGGCGGCGCGGCTCGCTGCGCTTCACGAATTCGCGGATGCGGCTGATGATCTTGCCGGCGCGCTCGGCCTGCGAGGCGGCCTTTTCCAGCGCGGGCAGCAGCATGTTGGGGCTGGTGTGGCCGGCCTTGACCAGCGCGACCGCACCCATGCTGTAGTTGGCGATGGCCGTCAGAGGCTGGTTGAGCTCGTGCGCCAGCGACGAAGCCATTTCGCCCATGGTGGTCAGGCGGCTGGTGAGCTGGATCTTTTCCTGCTGCACGCGCGACGCTTCTTCGTGGCCGCGGCGCTCGGTGATGTCGCGCGCCACCTGCATGCGGACGCGGCGGCCGTCGGTCCAGGCCAGCATGCGGTGATGGACCTCGAACCAGCGCTGCACCGACGGCGCGAAGACTTCGACGGATTCGTCGGTGAAGCGTCCGCGCCGGCCGGCCAGCAATTCGTCGTGCCCGCCCGTCTGCGCGCCGAACACGCGGCGGTAGGTGCGGTTGGCGAACAGCAGTTCCAGGCCGTCGTGGGTGTCCGCGGTGACCGAAATGGCGTCGTCCAGGCCTTCCAGCACGGTCATGAAGCGCTCGTGCGCGGCGGTCAGGGCCTCGCGGATGCGCTTGGGTTCGGTGATGTCCGTCATGGACGTCATCCAGCCGATCTGGTTGCCGTTGGGGTCCAGCAGGGGCGACACGTACATGCGGGCGGTGAAGCGCGAGCCGTCGCGGCGCTGCGCCTCGACTTCCAGGCCGCTACTGGGCGTCTTGCCGGACATCAGCACGTCCAGGGTGTGCTGGTGCTGTTCGTGGCGGCCGGGCACCCAATAAGGGAAGGGCGGGCTGCGCCCGATCAGATCGGCTTCGTTCCAGCCGATCATGCGGCAGAACGCGGGGTTCACATAGGCGATGCGGCCTTCCATGTCCAAGACCCGCATGCCGGTGGACATGGAGTTCTCCATGGCGCGGCGAAATCCGGTTTCGGCGATCAGGGCGGCCTCGGCGGTCGAGCGGAAGCGCGTATAGCGCCAGAGCATCAGCAGGCTGATGACGATCACGCAGGACAGGGCCAGCACCACCCAGATCAGGCGCTGCTGGCGCATTTCCTGGTCTATGGTGACAAACATGACGCTGTCGTCATGGATGCGCTGCAGCCAGAAGAACACCGCCATCACACAGATATAGAGGATCAGCACCATCGCGGGCGTGACCCAGTACACGCCGCGCCGGCGAGTGCGGGCGTGGTCGTGGAATGGCGTAGGAATATTGGACTTGGGCGCGCTGGACATGGAATTCGGGCCGGATAGACCGCCGCATTTTAGTGCGTGTTGGAAGGGAATTACCGGGAATCAACCCCTCCTTTTGGTCTACACCTTAAAAAGTATAGCCATAAGGAATTCAGCTTCCGTTCAATTTTCCACATTATGAAATGCCGTACCGCAACATGAAATTTTTCTTGCGACCGGTTAATCTTCTTTCTTAGAATGCCGGCTGATAGGGAACAGGCCCGACGAGCAGGTCCTTAAAAACACCCCGACCCATGCATTGCATGGTAGCCCGGATGATCCCGGCTACCATGCAATGTCCGCGAGTAGATGAATAAGCGGGTGTGGTCACGAACGAACCCCAACAGGAGACACACGATGTCCTCTTTCGCCCAGGCTGGCGCCGTGCAGGCTGCCAACGACGAAGACACCCTTGAAACCCAGGAGTGGCTCGAAGCCCTGGCGGCAGTCCTTGACCGTGAAGGACCGCAGCGCGCCCACTACCTGCTGGAACGCCTGATCGACGAAGCCCGTCGCTCCGGCGCCCACATCCCGTTCTCGCCGAATACCGCCTACGTCAACACGATTCCCCCCGGCCTCGAGCCGGCGCATCCGGGCAATCTGGAGCTGGAAGTCCGCATCCGTTCGTACGTGCGCTGGAACGCGATGGCCATGGTGGTCAAGGCCAACAAGCACAACCCGCCGGACGGCGGCGACCTGGGCGGCCACATCGCGTCGTTCGCCTCGCTGGCCACCATGATCGGCTGCGGCCAGAACCACTTCTGGCACGCCGAAGCCGAAGGCCACGGCGGCGACCTGGTCTACTTCCAGGGCCACACCTCGCCCGGCATGTATGGCCGCGCCTACCTCGAAGGCCGCCTGACCGAAGAACAGCTCAATCACTTCCGCCAGGAAGTCGACGGCAAGGGCCTGTCGTCCTATCCGCACCCCAAGCTGATGCCGGAATTCTGGCAGTTCCCGACGGTGTCGATGGGCCTGGGCCCGCTGATGGCCATCTACCAGGCCCGCTTCCTGAAGTACCTGCACGCCCGCGGCATCGCCGACACCAGCAACCGCAAGGTCTGGGTATTCTGCGGCGACGGCGAAATGGACGAACCCGAATCGCTGGGCGCCATCGCCCTGGCTGCCCGTGAAAAGCTCGACAACCTGATCTTCGTCGTCAACTGCAACCTGCAGCGCCTGGACGGGCCGGTGCGCGGCAACGGCAAGATCATCCAGGAACTGGAAGGCGACTTCCGCGGTTCGGGCTGGAACGTCATCAAGCTGATCTGGGGCGGCTACTGGGATCCGCTGCTTGCGCACGACAAGGAAGGCATCCTGCGCCAGATCATGGAAGAGACCGTCGACGGCGAGTACCAGGCGTACAAGGCCAATGACGGCAAGTTCGTCCGCGAACACTTCTTCGGCAAGCACCCGAAGCTGCTGGAAGCCGTGTCGCGCATGAGCGACGAGGACATCTGGCGCCTGAACCGCGGCGGCCACGATCCCCACAAGGTGTACGCCGCGTTCAACGCCGCCACCAGCCACACCGGGCAGCCCACCGTCATCCTGGCCAAGACCATCAAGGGTTACGGCATGGGCCATGTGGGCCAGGCCAAGAACCCGACCCACCAGCAAAAGAAGCTGGAGCTGGAATCGATCCGCGAATTCCGCGACCGTTTCGGCATCCCGATTCCGGACGACAAGCTGGAAGACCTGCCGTACTTCAAGCCGGCCGAAGACTCGCCCGAAATGAAGTACCTGCACGAGCGCCGCGCCGCGCTGGGCGGCTACCTGCCGCGCCGCCGCGCCAAGGCCGACGAACAACTGAAGGCGCCCGCGCTGGACGCGTTCAAGGCCGTGCTGGAGCCCACCGCCGAAGGCCGTGAAATCTCCACCACCCAGGCGTTCGTGCGCATCCTGAACCAGGTGCTGCGCGACAAGGACCTCGGTCCGCGCGTCGTGCCGATCCTGGCCGACGAATCGCGCACCTTCGGCATGGAAGGCCTGTTCCGCCAGATCGGCATCTACGCGCCGGAAGGCCAGAAGTACACCCCGGTCGACAAGGACCAGGTCATGTACTACAAGGAATCGGCCGACGGCCAGCTCCTGCAGGAAGGCATCAACGAAGCGGGCGCGATGAGCTCGTGGATTGCGGCGGCCACGTCGTACTCCTCGAACAACCGCATCATGATCCCGTTCTTCATCTACTACTCGATGTTCGGGTTCCAGCGCATCGGCGACCTGGCCTGGGCCGCCGGCGACATGCAGGCGCGCGGCTTCCTCCTGGGCGGCACCGCCGGCCGCACGACGCTGAACGGCGAAGGCCTGCAGCACGAAGACGGCCACAGCCACATCCTGGCGTCCACCATCCCGAACTGCGTGTCCTACGACCCGACGTTCGGCCATGAGCTGGCCGTGATCATCCAGCATGGCTTGAAGCGCATGGTGGAAGACCAGGAAAACGTCTATTACTACCTGACGGTGATGAACGAAAACTACCCGCAGCCCGGTCTGACCAAGGGCGACGAGGAAGGCATCATCAAGGGCATGTACAAGCTGAAGTCGCACGGCAAGGGCAAGAACCGCGTGCAACTGATGGGTTCGGGCACGATCCTGCGCGAAGTCATGGCCGCGCAGGAACTGCTGGCCGCCGACTGGGACGTCGCCTCCGACCTCTGGAGCGTCACCAGCTTCACCGAACTGCGCCGCAACGGCCTGGACGCCGAGCGCCACAACATGCTGCACCCCGACGAAAAGAAGCCGCAGGTGGCCTACGTCACGGAACAGCTCGCCAAGTCGGAAGGCCCGATCATCGCGTCGACCGACTACATGAAGCTCTTTGCCGACCAGATCCGTCCGTTCGTGCCCAAGGGCCGCGAATACAAGGTGCTGGGCACCGATGGTTTCGGCCGCTCGGATTTCCGCTCGAAGCTGCGCGAGCACTTCGAAGTGGACCGCCACTTCGTCGTGGTCGCCGCGCTGCGCGCGCTGGCCGACGAAGGCAAGGTGCCCGTCGCCAAGGTGGCCGAAGCCATCAAGAAGTACGGCATCAATCCGAACAAAGCCAACCCGCAATACGCCTGAGGGTAAAGAGACATGAGCAACATCGTGCAAATCAAGGTTCCCGACATCGGCGACTTCAAGGAAGTGGAAGTCATTGAAGTGCTGGTTGCCGTGGGCGACACGATCAAGGCCGAACAGAGCCTGATTACCGTCGAATCCGACAAGGCCTCGATGGAAATCCCCGCGTCGCA
>RCUH01000233.1_pt1 | contig 70149 bp, 58 predicted proteins | sample 2166191 | NCBI WGS metagenome assembly RCUH01 (sample SAMN09932848, study PRJNA488358) | compost metagenome | feature: garden; material: soil; isolation source: compost soil in an enriched community after 214 h of incubation | place: Germany: Experimental Botanical Garden Goettingen | collected... | reverse complement strand
AATGCCCAGCTGGCGGAATTGGTAGACGCGCTGGTCTCAAACACCTGTGGGAAACCGTGCCGGTTCGACTCCGGCGCTGGGTACTGAAATCTTTCCCATATGGGAAAGATTTTCAAAAAATATGTTTATTGGAGCCTTTAGATGATATCTAAAGGCTTTTTTAGTTCTTGATATTTATAAGATTGACAATTACCTTCACCATTATTTCCTTCTCATCAGATTTGCTTTCAGCTATCATTAGAGTTAGAGCAACTAATGCATTGTCTGCAATGCGTTTCGATCCATCTGGTTTATAAAGAATGCTATTCTTGTCCAGAAACCAAACAAATAGGTAAGCTGCAATTCGTTTATTTCCATCAGAAAAGGAATGGTTTTTAACAACAAAGTATAAAAGGTTAGCGGCTTTTTCCTCTACACTCGGATATAAATCAATGCCATCAAATGTTTGATATATTGTAGCAATGGAACTTTTGAAAGATTGATCTTTTTCGTTCCCAAATAGTGAACTGCCTCCGAATTTATCTTTGAGATCATGTATAGCTTGTTTCGCCTCGTCATAATTTATTGCAAATAGTTCTTGGGCAGTTGTTCCTTCAATTGTTAATTGCTGATGATCATATTTGTCAAGGATGTCAAGTGCATATGCATAATCTGATACTACTCTTAATAATCCGGTAGCTTCATCAGTGTTTAATGACTTATTTTCAAGTACATTACTTAAAAGATTTACGGTGTTCTTTAAAGAGTTTAATTGTTTGTTCTGTTCTCGTAATCGTGATTCATTTAAAGAATAGCCTTTTACCAAGTATTCGTTCAGAATTTTATTTGCCCAGATTCGGAATTGAATCCCTCTATTCGATTTTACTCTGTATCCAACAGAAATAATCATATCTAGATTGTAATAATCAATATGTCTTTCGATTTTCCTATTCCCTTCAGTTTGAACTGTCGCAAAATTTGCGACAGTTGGAAGTCCGTTCAATTCTTCTTTTAGAGCGTTATTAATATGCTTGCCTATCGTTTTTACATCACGATCAAATAATTCAGCCATCTGTTGACGGTTAATCCAAACATTTTCATCATCTAATTTAACATCCAGTTGGGTATTCCCGTCTGGTGTTTGATACATTAGTATTTCTCCTTTATGCATTTGATGACTGTTTTTATTATTCAATTTTAAATTGCCTGTTATTTTGCAGTGTTTAGCTTGATATGTAACGATTTAGTCTCTAACGGTTATAATTTGATTACGATATATGCGAACCTATGTATAATGGATCAATAAAACACAACTTTAGGGTTAAAAATAATTTTAGATTAGTTTCTTAAATTCGGTTGCATTTTTTGCAACAGCTGTTTTGATCACACAGAATTCTTAAGAGGAAAAAAGACTTCGAATGCTGTTCCGATCTCTAACTACTAAAAATAAATTTTAACAGCAAATTCAAATGGATTCTTGAAAATTTCCTTAAGCTCATTTTTAATTGTAAATGAGCTGCAAATTATAATCACAGAAAATGAAGCTCCTTTCAGTAAGGAATGCCGCTCAAAATAGCCGAAAAATGAGCTATAAACAATATCAATATGAGCCACAAATTAAAAGTTGAGCTAGAAAACTCAGTATGTAATAATCGAGGTGATACCCAAAATTGGATTCGTAATTCTTGAATTCCCATAGTGTTGAGCATTGTATGTCAGGTAAGGAAAAACAACTGCCCTATATTATTTTTTTATCTTGCACCATAATTTTTAAGTATCATGTCAAAGCATTTTGGGAAAACCTGGTGGAGTGCGCAATGGTTAAATTCCCTAACAAATATAGATTACAGTAACCGCCTGCCGCGAGGTAAATATTAAAAACCACAGTACAGCGCAAAGTAAAGCTATCAAAAGTATTCCCGCTAATATCTTCATCGCTATGAGCGGTACGCCTGTAGAAAATCGTCTGACTGAATTGTGGAGTATCATGGATTTTTGTAATCGCGGCTTTTTAGGTACCCTCCCGGAATTCAAGGAAACCTTTGCTACTCCGATACAGAATCAAAATGACGCAGTGGCAGCGAATAGGCTGAAATTAATTACCGGGCCATTCTTGCTGCGGAGATTGAAAAGTGATAAGTCTATTATTAGCGATCTGCCTGATAAGATTGAAATGGACTCCTTTAGTCAACTTACCCAGGAGCAGACAAGCCTTTATGAAAAAACACTGCATAAGGCAATAGATGCTATCAAAGAGATAGAAACGGTAGATCAAAAATCATTGTTTAAAAGACAGGGACTTGTATTGCAGATGATCCTTGCTTTGAAGCAAATATGCAATCATCCTACACAATTCCTGAAAAACAATGTGCTTGATCCCTCGTTGTCTGGTAAAATGGAATTGCTGTTTGATAAGTTGGAAAGTATTGTAGAATCAAATGAAAAAGTATTAATATTTACCCAATTTACTGAAATGGGTAATTTGCTGAAGCATTTCATTACTGAACGTTTTGGTGAAGCGCCGCTGTTTTACCATGGGGGCCGCAGCATCAAACAACGAAAGGAAATGGTGGACACCTTTCAAACTAATCATGCCGACAAGATATTCATCCTTTCTCTAAAAGCCGCAGGAACTGGATTGAATCTGACAGCCGCAAGCCATGTGATTCATTTTGACCTTTGGTGGAATCCTGCAGTTGAAGCACAGGCTACTGATCGGGCTTATCGTATTGGACAGAAAAATAAGGTGATGGTACACCGCTTTATCACTAAAGATACGTTCGAAGAACGTATTAATGAAATGATACAAAGTAAAAAAACACTTGCAGATCTTACCGTTGGCGCCGGTGAAAACTGGATAGGAAACATGAGTAATCAGGAGCTGAGCGATATGTTTGAGGTGAAAAGGGGGTAGCTGTAACGGTGCTGACCGAGATTGAATATTCAATCTCGGTTTTTTTAGGCCCTTTTTCCCTTATCTTTGCAAACAATTCAATACCCCATACTGTGATTAATGTAAATAACATCTCCGTTTCATTTGGCGGAACCGTCCTATTTAGTGATGTAACCTTTTCGATAAACGAGAACGATAAAATAGCCCTGATGGGTAAGAATGGAGCTGGAAAGTCGACGATCCTAAAGATCATTGCTGACGCGGCTAAACCTACTTCTGGTAGCGTAACCGGTCCAAAGGATGCGGTAATAGCGTATTTGCCGCAGCATTTGCTTACAGAGGATAAGCTTACCGTTTTTGAAGAAACGATGAAAGCTTTTCAAGAGGTAAACCAGATGCAAAAAGAGCTTGATGAGCTGAATGAGCAGCTGACTATTCGTACCGATTACGAAAGTGATGACTACATGAAGCTGATCGAACGCGTATCGGAATTGAGTGAGAAATTTTATTCGATCGAAGAGATCAATTATGATGCAGAGGTAGAAAAAGTGCTAAAAGGCTTAGGTTTCGAACGCAAGGACTTTACTCGTCTAACCGCTGAGTTTTCTGGCGGATGGCGTATGCGTATCGAGTTGGCTAAAATTCTGTTAAAGAAGCCTGATCTTATCTTACTTGATGAGCCTACCAACCACATGGATATCGAAAGTATACAATGGTTGGAAGATTTCTTGATCAATTCGGCAAAAGCAGTTATGGTAATTTCGCATGACCGTGCCTTTGTAGATAACATTACCAATCGTACCATTGAGGTTACTATGGGTAGAATATACGATTACAAAGCCAAATACAGCCATTATCTTCAATTGCGCGCTGACCGTCGTGTACACCAACTGAAAGCTTACGAAGAACAACAGCGTTTTATTGCAGATAACCAGGAATTTATAGACCGATTTAGGGGAACCTATTCTAAAACCTTACAGGTACAATCGCGTGTAAAGATGCTTGAAAAGCTCGAAGTTATTGAGATTGATGAAGTTGATACTTCGGCATTGCGATTGAAATTCCCGCCATCACCGCGTTCGGGTCAATATCCTGTAATTGTGGAAGAGCTGACTAAAACTTATGGTGATCATGTGGTGTTCGAAAAAGCATCTATGGTGATCAAGCAAGGAGAAAAAGTAGCTTTTGTGGGTAAAAATGGTGAAGGTAAGTCGACCATGATCAAAGCCATCATGGGTGAGATCAATTTTGAAGGAGATTTAAAAGTAGGTCACAATGCTAAGATTGGATACTTTGCCCAAAACCAGGCTGCATTGCTTGACGAGAACTTAACGGTATTCGAAACCATTGACCAGATTCCATTAAGCAATGGTTCCATAAAAATTAAAGACCTTTTGGGGGCCTTTATGTTCAGTGGTGATGACACTACGAAAAAAGTTAAGGTACTTTCTGGAGGAGAGAAAACCCGTTTAGCAATGATTAAGTTGTTGTTAGAACCCGTAAATGTGTTAATCCTGGATGAGCCAACCAACCATTTGGACATGAAGACTAAAGACATTATCAAGGACGCTCTCAAGGATTTTGATGGTACTTTGATTCTGGTATCCCATGATCGGGATTTCTTGGATGGACTGGCAGAAAAAGTATTCGAATTTGGCAACAAGCGTGTTCGGGAGCATTTTGAGGATATTAAAGGCTTCCTGGCGTACAAGAAAATGGATAGCTTAAAGGAAATCGAACAAAACTAAATACAATCATGATTAAATTATTTGTAGTGGGCTACCCGCTAGATATACAAGAAGCTGACCTGACGGAGATATTTAGTATCCATGGGGCAATACACAGCATAGAATTACTAAGAGATAAAGTGACCCAAAGACATAAAGGTTTTGGTTTTGTCGAAATGGAGGAGCAAGCAGATGCTGATAGGGCTATTGCCGCTGTAAATGGCATGGTGCTAAGAGGTAGGAAGATTCGTGTCAAACTGGCCGATGAAGATAGAGCAGAACGGCCGAGAGTATTTAAAACAAACCACTTCCATTCTCGAGAATTACAGGGTAATGCAAGTAGTATGGCAAATAATACAGAGACGTTTAAAAGTAAACGTCCTAGAAAATTAATGTCAAATACATTCAGAGCAGAGAATTAGGTCTGTCGACAGCAGCGAATTTAATTGAACAATTTTTATATTCCGTTCGCTGCTGTTAAAATTATTGGTTTGTCCGACGTTATCAATATCGTGTGTTCATGTTGGGCTACAAATCCACCTTTGTCACCGACAAAAGCCCAATCATCCGCCCCCTTTTTTATAAATGTTGAATGGGTGGAGATAAATGTTTCAATAGCAACAACAGAATCCTTTCTAAATCGCCTTTTATCATAACGGTCGCAATAGTTCATGATCGCATCAGGTTCTTCATGTAAGCTGCGTCCAACGCCATGACCAGCTAAATCTCTGATAACAGTATATCCTGCTTTTCTAGCCTTGGTTTCTATTAGTTTTCCGATATCAGAAATTTTGACTCCTCCTCTAATTTGTGAAATTGCTTCAAGTAATATTTCTTTAGAAGTGTCTACCAAATGTTGTAGGCCCTGAATATCTTCTCCGACGACAAATGAGCAACCATTATCGGACCAAAAACCACCCAACTCTGCAGATACATCAATGTTGATGATGTCACCATTTTTTAGATTGACTTTGTCGGAAGGGACACCATGAGCAAATTCATTGTTGACACTAATACAGCTATAACCAGGGAAACCATAGGTTTCGAATGGGGCAGACTTTGCACCAAGGTTCTCTAATATTTGTCTTCCATACTCGTCTATGTCTTTTGTGGACATGCCTATCTGGGTATATGCCTGCATTTTTTGTAAGGTAAGCCCAACCGCCTCACTCACGCGCTGCATACCAAGCAATTCTTCTTCCGTTTTTACAATCATAAATTAATGTTATTCAGTTTTGCACAAAGTTAGGGGCATTTAAATTGAGCTCATAGTAAATATTAGACATTGTATTATTCGTTAGCCAGTTACATTTCCCGTAAATTTGCAGCATGCCAATAAATTATCTGGAGAAGATACAGCTAGGGGAATTTGATGAGGAAGGGTACAGAATTAGTCCGTCTAAAGACTTGGCCTCAGTTATCGAGGGTTTTTATGTTTTCTCTAGAGATTCCAAGCATGATAACCATCTTATTTTCAATGACGGCTTTCCCGTGCTTGTATTTTTGCAAAGCCACGTAGATACGATAGGGGTAACAGGAGTGAAGGATGCAATCGAAATTAAGGGAGGATGGGCAAGTGCTGGCTCGATAAAAAATGTTTATATAAAATACAACAGCAATACAGCGCAGCTTTTCATAGTCCGTTTCCATCCCAGTACTTTCTATCAGATGTTTGGTTTAGATGCTCAATATTTTAGACACAATCCAATTGTTCCATTTGAGGATCTTGCGAAGAACAATAACTTCAGCATGGCAGAATTTTTTGAATGTAATTCTATCGAAGAAAAGATCGAATTTATCGAAACATATGTTCAAAGTTCATTTACACAGATCGGTACCCCTGACGTTTTTCAAAAAACATTGGATTATATCCATAAAATAAAAGGAAACAGCACAGTGCGAAATGTGACCAATGATGCTGGTGTAAACTATAAGTGGCTGGAAAGGAGTTTTGTGAAAAATATTGGACTTTTGCCTAAAGAGTATATTCAACTCCAACGCTTTATTCACGCATATCTTGAATTGGTAGGAAATGAAGATGTCGATTTGATGCGAATTGCAATATCAAATGGCTACTACGATTCAAACCACTTTCTAAAAGACTTTAAAACCTATACGGGAAAAACACCACGGAGTTATTTGAAGCTTCAATCCTAACAGGGTTTTATGGCCTCTTCGAGGTCCTTAGTCATAGACTGGGCGATCACGCCAGCTTATTTTTACAAAATCAAATCGTTTTAAATCTTTATTGAATTTAAGGGTGACCTCGTTGCCTTTGAAACACGCACTATTTTCTTTTTTTGTTAAATAATCGCAATATATGCGGATTATGTCCGGATCGGAAAAGTCGTACGTGAACATCCCCATGTCTTTTTCTGATATAAATGATTTACATTTTTCGCTGTTATTTTTAAGCAGTAAGTCTCCGGGTTTTGTTCCGATTAGATTATCAACGCTTATAGCTTGGATCTGCTGATCTTTCACTTCAAATGCATTGATATCATATCCATCACCCACTATGTCGTTCGTGATTACGATGTAATGATTTTCTGATAGCTTATAAAGCGCTACGGTCCATAAGCCATCTACTACGAGGGTTTCAAAATAGTTGGGGGTTAATTTGTTAATCGTGTTGTAGTTTTTTGTGGTATCCGTAAACTGGTTGTTAGCTGCCAGACTCCGGACCCAGCCTTCTCGTTCTTCTTTTTTCCATTCCCAGCTTGCCATGGCACTATCCGGTAACAGTGGTAGGATGTCCAGAATCTCCTTATTTTTCAGGTAATCTATTTTGATGATCTCTGAGTATTTGGTTTTTACGGCAGTTGTTTGCAATTTTTCGTTGGGTAGGGTTGCTGATTCAACTGTGTTGCGCAGGGAATCAGATTTTTTATCTTGCTGATCGGTCTCTGTTGAATTACAGGACACAAGTAGAATTAAATAGCTTAACAGAAAGGTATAGTATATTTTCATAGCAAGAGCGATGTTTAAATAAGCGGCTAATTTAGATATAAAAATATTAACAGTTGATATAGCCTTAACATAGCTTTAATAATGAGCCTTTATTTTTGCGGTATAAATATTTGGTTAGTATTTATAAGTTTAGGTTTAGTTGATAATGAAGAGCTCAGATGGATGTCGGAGCTCTTTGACATTTAAGCCCTTTTTTTTCGTAAATTTAGGTAAGGGAAAACTAATTCTAATTGATATGAAAAAGTTAACATTATCTGTTATGGCTTTGCTAATGCTAGCCATAACCAGTGGTATTAAAGCTCAGGACGACGCCATGATGAAAGCCTGGCAAGCCTACATGACACCAGGGGATGTACACAAAATGATTGCAAAGAGCGACGGGACCTGGGATAGCGATGTAACCATGTGGATGAAGCCTGGCGCTCCACCAGAAAAAAGTAAAAGCGTTTGTGAAAATAAAATGATTTTGGGTGGGCGGTACCAGCAATCTACTCATAAAGGTACAATGATGGGTATGCCTTTTGAAGGGATGAGTCTTCTGGCGTATGACAACGCCAAGAAAACATTTACATCTACCTGGATAGACAATATGGGTACTGGGATGATGGTGATGGATGGTACTTGGGATGAAGCGACGAAAACCATTAACTTTAAGGGGAAATGCGTTGATCCTGCTACAGGTAAGGATATGGATGTCCGGGAGGTCTTTAAACTAGTGGATGATAACAATCAAGTTTTGGAGATGTATTGCACTACCGATGGTAAGGAAATGAAAACCATGGAGATTAAGTTCAGCAGAAAGTAATAATAAAGAGGCCGACTTGCCATTTACACAACCACGCAGTACCTTTGTTTTAAAAAAAGAATTGATATGAATACTGAAAAAGCCATTCTGGCAGCCGGTTGCTTTTGGGGAGTAGAAGAATTAATAAGACACTACCCAGGTGTCATTTCAACGGTAGTTGGATACACAGGTGGGGATGTGCCTAATGCAACTTACAAGAATCATGGAACACATGCGGAAGGTATAGAGGTTGTCTTTGATCCGGCACAATTATCATATCGTAAACTTCTTGAATACTTTTTCCAGATTCATGACCCATCAACTCGAAATAGACAGGGAAATGATATCGGTACTTCTTATCGTTCGGCCATTTTCTTTTTGGATGAGCAGCAGGAAGAAACTGCAAAGGCTTTAATCGCTGAGATGGATGCTTCTGGTATATGGCCAGGAAAAATTGTAACTGAAGTTGTTCCTGCGACTGATTTTTGGAATGCGGAGGTAGAGCACCAGGATTATTTGCAAAAGAATCCGAACGGATATACCTGCCATTTTGAAAGACCTGATTGGAAATTAAAATAGTTAAGAGGGTGTAGGTTTACACCCTCTTTTGCTTTTCATAGAATTTTAGCAGGGTTTAGAAATTTACGAATTTTAGCCCTAAACTGAGCCAACGTGAGGGAAGTGGAATAGCTCCAATCTCATAATATTTCGTGTTAAAGATATTTTGCGCATCCATAAAGATCGTTACTTTATGAATCGACTGACTTAACCTGAAATCGTTTATCCAATAAGAGGGGCCTGATATCCGTTGATTAAAACGTGTTGCGGCCATTATTGAAAAATTGATGTATTGGAAATCGATGGTGTTGGTCAATTGATGTTTCAACGATGAGATCTGATATTTTGAAGCAAGCCCAGTTTCCATCTCACTATTTTTAGAATCCAAATAAGAATAAGCAAGGTTTATATTCAGTTTGGCGCGTTCAGAAACGTTCATGGAATAATCTGAGCGCATATTTATCCCTCCAGTAACTTGATTTCCTACATTATTACTTTGCCATGGATCAGTATTAACTGCCCGAGTCCAATCTATAAACTTGCTAATCCTCCTGCGAAAAAAATTGGAGTTGAAACTGAAGTTTCCTTTGGCGATTTTGAAACCCAGTTCTCCTTGTAGTGCATTTTCGGGACTAAGGTTTGGATTTCCAATATTCGCAGGGCGTTGATTCAGATATAAATCGGTAAAGGAAGGAATCCTTTGGCTTGTTCCAATATTTCCAATAATCTTAAACATATCAGTTATGGCGTAACTCGCATCGATTCCTGGATAGATCTGCCACTTATAATCAGAGTTATAATTTAGGTAGGTACCAAAATTTAGATTGAGCTTCTCAAACAGGTAGGTCTGGTACTGTGCATAGATACCCAGATTCTCTCGATGGTGCTGGCCAATATTAGAAGACTTAATATCTTCTCTTCTAACTTCGGTACCGAAACCCAATTCACCCGCGCTGGTTTTATAGGAAGTGATGACTTCGGCAGCTATTGAATTTGTATAATGCTTACTTCTGCCAGCTGTTGGACTAGAGACCCCTAAATAGCTATAATCATCGAAATTATATCTGTAGCTTAATTTTGGCTTTAGTGTCCATTTGCTGGATAAGAGGTGTTTGGATTGTACAGCCACAAGGGTGGTTTGAACGGTTTCGATCGAATTCTTATCTCCAGGTGCTGCGTAAAATCCATTTGCTCCGAATTCATTGTTGGTATAGCCAAATGAAGTCATGATTTCATTTGAATCATCAATTTGGATGTTTCCCTGATAGAAAAGTTTAGCATTATCGAACTGGGTGTTAAATCGATAACCGTTACTTTTATCATAAGATCCGAAAAGGGAATGTTGCTGATGTTTCTTGCTCAAAGCGGCGCCCACTTGAATACCCTCTCCATAAAATGTCTTTCCTGTTCCTTCAGTGTCCTTTTCGAAGTTAGAACCTCCGTGTACATCGACCAGGAAGCCTGATTTGGTTGGTTTTCGGGTGATGATATTGATAGCCCCTGTTAAGCTGTTGATTCCATATATTCTGGCAGCAGGCCCCCGGACCACTTCAATTCTCTCAATAGCCTCGACCGGAATAGGCAGGTTAAGCATGTTATGAGCTGTCTGCGCATCAATGATCTTCACACCGTTTAAAAGCACTACAGTCTGCTCAAAACTTCCTCCGTCGATACTGATGTCAGCCTGCGTTCCAAAAGGCCCCCTTTGCCTTATATCGACTCCGTTGGCATATTGTAACAATTCCTGGATGCTACGAGCCGGTAATTTGGCAATCATTTCTTTATCGATTACATATACATTTCTGTTTTGTTTAGAGATCGGCGTACTGAACCCATTTTCGTTGATCACTACTTCTTTAATCCTGATAACACTATCCAGGCCTTTTTGCGCATATAAATTACTGCATAAAAGCATGAATAAAGCAAAGTAAATTTTCTTCATTCCTTATAAATTTCGACAAAAGTAGTACCTTGCCGTACCACTAAAGTGTACCAGTTTTAAGATAATGGATGGTCCGGTTCAAATTCCCTTCAAAAGTTTCATTCAACTTAAGCCTGACGAAGGCACAGCGATTTACCTACAGATCGTCTTTGAATTCATTAAGTCCATACAATTGGGCCTACTTCCAGAGGGTACAAAGCTTCCTGGTACACGTGTATTGTGTAAGTTATTAGCGATAAACAGAAATACATTGATCAAAGCTTTTGACGATTTAGAATCGCAAGGTTTTATCGAAATTCTGCCAAATAGGGGAACATTTATCTTATCAGATCAAAAAAAGATAAATACAAAGACGACTGGTCCATCCTTAAGCCTGGAGAAATCGGGCATTACTACGAGTTTTACTTTCAGGCATTCATCAGTGTTGGAAAATCCAATCGAGGTAAGTGACCTGGCTTTGCAATTTAATGATGGTTTGCCAGACTTAAGGCTTGTTCATACTGATGTTTTGGCAAGACTTTATGTCTCAAAACTGAAAAGACAACAGGTTAAAAGGACCTGGGAACAGATCCAGACTCAGTCACATTTGACTTTTAAAAAGCAGTTTTCTAATTTTCTAAATTTAACCCGAGGGCTGCGGATCTCTGAATCAAACTTACTCACCACAACCAGCCATGAGATTAGTCTGTATTTGGTTACAAAACTGCTGATCTCAGCAGGTGATAAGGTTATCGTTGCCGCTCCCAGCTATTATTTGTCGAATATGACCTTGTCGGATAGTGGTGCACATATTATTCCAGTGCCTATTGATGATGAGGGAATTGATACAGCACAGCTGAGGAAGGTTTGCGAAGAACATACGATTAGGGTATTGTATCTTACTTCCAATTATCATTATCCAACTACAATTTCGCTTAGTGCTAAACGGCGGATGGAGGTACTTGAATTGGCCAGTCTATATGGCTTTATCATTTTAGAGGACGATTACGATTTTGATTTTCACTATGATAACAATCCAATATTACCATTAGCTGCATTTGATTCGCAGGAAAGGGTAGTGTATGTTGGGTCATTCGCCAGATCATTGCCTGTAGGCTTCGGCTATGGCTTTGTTGCAGCACCAATAGCATTCATCAAGGAACTGGAAAAGCATCAAAATATTTTAGAGCCGGGAATAGATGTGATTAAAGAGCAAGTTCTGACGGATTGGATTCAGGATGGAGAGGTGCATCGGCTTTCGAAAAAAAATAGAAAGATCTATAGAGAACGCAGGGATTATTTTGCTTTTCTGTTGACGGAAAAACTAAAAGATAGGATCAAGTTTCATGTCCCACCCCGCGGATTGGCGATTTGGGTTCAATGGCTAGATAATTTTAACCTGATAAAGTTTCAAAAGAAATGTGCTGCAAATGGATTGTTCTTGCCAAAGACGATTTTGTACCAAACCAAAAACCTTACCGCTACTCGTTTAGGATTTGGTAGTTTAGACAAAAAAGAAATGGAAGATGCAGTGGAGATTTTAAGCAGGTCACTAGACGCGTTAATTGAGGGCTCAGTGAGAATCGATCCATTGCTTACTTAATCCTTTTCATATGAATGGGATCCGGAACATCTACGATCAATGGAACCTGCTCCACACTCACAAAACTTGAATCCAGTCCAAAACCTTTTCTTTCAGAAATACTCATGTGCTTAAGGATCTTATGATAAGCAATGGTTAATCTTTCTATAAAATGAAGACTACTCGAGTTGGATAGAATTTTCTCAATTACCACAAAGCGAAAATCGCCGGGTATTTTTAATGCCTTTAAGGATTCGTATTTACTGGTGATGTCAATTTCACCGCTTTTTACCAATTCTTCAACCACTTTTCTGAACAGGACATTTATTCGTTGTTCAACCCGGAAGCCTAATCTGAAATCTATTCTGATCAGTTTCTCCGGGATCATATGGTCTACCTCATATTCCATGGTATAAGGCTCGTCCGTTACATCCACATGCAGTAACCAGTATACATCGGCTCGTTTAGGGTGTTTTTGGATGATCGAATAAATCACCGAAGATTCAATCTCCGTATTGAAATTCGCACTGGTGAGGTAAACCAGATTAGATGCATATTTAGCTATCGATTGATCAGAGCTAATGTTTTTAATCACCGGATAAAACTCTTCGATATCCACAAATTTCATGTACCTGTTTCTGATTCTACGGCCATTGTACCAGGTCCACATTACAGAGAATATCGCCATCCCCAGAATTACAGTGAACCAGCCGCCATGAAGTATTTTTGCTGCATTACCTGCAAGGAATGTCAATTCAATAATACCATAAATCGTTAAAAATATCGCGATCAGGTATTTAGGTACTTTTTTCCTTAAAAGGAATACTGAAACCAGAATCGTAGTCATGAGCATGGCTACCGTAATAGATAGACCATAGGCCGCTTCCATATTTACAGATTTTTGGAAGATCAATACCACAATAATACATCCGCTCATTAAGATCCAGTTCATAGAAGGTACATAAAGTTGCCCTTTCTGCTCACTAGGATAGTTAATTTTAACCTTCGGCCATAGATTTAACCTAACAGCTTCAGCAATTAAGGTAAATGAACCTGAAATAAGCGCCTGACTGGCAATTGCTGCTGCGATAGTTGCTATCGTTATACCGTAGATCAGGAACCAACCCGGCATCAATTGATAAAAGGGGTTTACATCGCCCAAATGGGTGCCCTGTAGTTTCCATAACCAAACGCCCTGGCCCATATAATTTAAAACCAAACAAATCTTCACATAAATCCAGCTAGTTCTGATGTTCGAACGGCCGCAATGTCCTAGGTCAGAATACAATGCCTCAGCTCCAGTTGTACATAAAAATACCGCTCCGATAATTAAAAATGCTTGCGGATTAGTGGTCAGGATATGATAAGCATAATAAGGATTAATCGCCTTTAAGATCTCAGGAAGTTCCATAATGTATACAAAACCTAAAACCGCGATCATGGTAAACCACAGCCACATAATGGGACCGAAGGCTCTGCCCACTAAAGAAGTTCCAAACTGCTGTAGAACAAATAGAAAGACGATGATAGCTAGTACAATAGGTACCGTAGGTAAATCCTTATAAATTAATCCCAGACCTTCAATCGCAGAAGAAACTGTAACCGCAGGGGTCATAATGCCATCAGCCAATAAGGCGGCTCCACCAATCATGGCAGGTATGATTAACCATTTTGCTTTGCGCTTTACTAAAGAAAATAGGGAGAAAATACCACCCTCACCTTTATTGTCCGCTTGTAAGGTAATGACCACATATTTAATGGTAGTTTGTAAAGTAAGCGTCCAGAATATGCAGGATAAGCCGCCTAGAATAAGATCTTGTGTAATCAGACGTTCACCAATGATGGCTTTGAAAACATAGAGCGGAGAGGTACCGATATCCCCATAAATGATACCTAAGCTAATTAATAAACCTGCAGCGCTTAATTTGTGGACGTTTTTATGATGACCCATTACACATTAATAATAATGCAGTAAATGTATAAATAATAGCTATAGGGAGGTGCGCTATTGTGTGTGTTTTTTTTGAAATTTGGTTTTGCGTGTTATATAATTATTAGCTTTATATATTCAGAACCTAAATAACCTACTTGATTGTAGCATGGAAAACGAAGACCAAATATTACTGGATCAACTTAAAAGCGGGGACTATTCTGCTTATGAGCTGATTTTTAAGAAATATTATAAGACGCTTTCCGTTAAAGCATATTTCATGCTGGAGGATGATATGGAGGCAGAAGACTTGGTGCAAAACCTGTTTATTTCCATCTGGCAAAATAACCTTTTTCTCTCTGTCAATACCTCGGTAAAAGCTTATTTGATCCGTTCAGTCCACAATCGTTGCTTAACGGTTCTCAGAGATAAGAAAACTGCTGAACGTAGGCTCAATAAATACACAGAAGAACAAAACTTGCGGGACGAAGAGGATCAGGAAACGGTTCCGCAAAATGATTACGAAAGAAAGTTTGAGCTAATATTTGGCCAATTACCATCCCAGCGCCAAAAAGCATTTAAGCTGGTGTACCTGGAAGATAAGAAGTATAAGGAAGCAGCGGAGGAAATGGGCCTCTCTGTAAACTCCATAAAAACCCATTTAAAACTGGCTGTAAAGGTCTTACAAAAAAAACTTATCAATTTTAAATGAAATATTCACCTGATAATCGCTTAATTGCGTCTAATGTGTAGTAATGGAATACAATGAGGAACATATACAAGGTCTTTTATTTGAAAAGATAGCAGGAACGATCTCTGAACAGGATGACCTCGTTGCTGAACATGCCATTTCAAATGATGCCGAAGTGCGAAGATTTTGGGAAGTACTGGAAGCCAAAATGGGAAGCGCTAAAGGAACTGCATTCTTATCCGGACTGAGTGCGGATGAGGCTTGGGATAAAACAGCCACAAGCCTGCATCAAAAACCAGGCTCGGTTTTCAGCAGAAACAGATGGGCATTAACTGCTGTGGCGGCAATACTGACCATTGTACTTCCCCTGGCATGGTATTTCAATTCCACAAAACAAGGACTTTCAAACATTGAGGAGCAGGCATTTAAAGAGGTATATCTTAAAACTGACAATGGAAAAGCTGTAGATCTTTCGAATAACAAGAGAATTAAATTAGGCCAAACTCAAATCAACGCAAAACAAAAGGAGTTAAGCTACGCATCTGATAATGCCGATAGTAAAGAATGGGCTACGATTTTTGTTCCGGTTACAAAAGACTATAAGATTAAATTATCAGATGGTACTACTGTGTGGATGAATGCAGCATCTAGTCTGCGTTTTCCTTTCCAATTTGGAAAACAAACAAGAGAGGTTTATTTAACCGGAGAGGCATATTTCGAAGTTGCAAAGAACAGGCAGCAAGAATTTATTGTACACACTTCCTACGCGGATATACATGTGCATGGAACCTCTTTTAATGTGAATGCCTATACCGCTCAAAATTTTACCACAGCACTTGTCGAGGGGTCGGTATCCGCGAAAAAAGACTATCAGGTTATCAAATTAAAACCAGGAGAGGAAGCCGTGATGGGAAAAGGCGATCTAGAGATCAAAACATTTGATGCGCAAGAAGTACTTTCCTGGCGAAACGGAACTTATTCCTTCCACAACCAACCACTATCCCAGATCTCGCAGGTCTTAAATCGCTGGTTTGATGTAAAAATTGCCTGGCAAACACCAGCAGTTTCCGAACAAACCTTTACTGGTGAAATTGACAAAAACCTGCCCTTGGATGTAGTAATCAGTAATTTGAAACTTACTTCAGGAATGCAAGCGGAGCTTAAAAATGGAATATTGACCTTTAGGTAATATTTTTTTAATACCATTCACCCATTCGGGTAAAAGCTGCGTCTTAGAGCAAACCTTATATAAACTTTAAATGTATGCTTAAAAAACTAACCCGATTAGGCCGGCTATCTTTGCCGGTTATTTTGATCTTGTTTATTTTATTGCCAGTTCGTGCAAACACGCAAGGCATCAGCAGGATCAGCCTCAAAGGTAAGAACATTACCATTGCCACATTATTTAAAACCATTAAAAAACAAACTGGTTTAACCGTATTCTACAGTAATAAACTGCTGGACGATACCGAAAAAATCTCTGTTGACTTTAACAGGACTGAACTTGCTGAAGTGATGAACGTCGCACTTAAGGGCAAAGGACTGGGCTGGATGATTAAGGAAAAATACATTGTATTGCAAAAAACAGCTTCGCTGGCTATTCCTGCAGATCACAAAGCAGACCAGGGGGCAGTTGATAATACCCGTCAAAAAATTGGGGGAACTGTAACCGATGATGCTGGAATACCAATGGCAGGGGTAGGTGTAAAAGTGAAAGAAACCAACGTGGGAACCGTTACAGACCAGAAGGGACGTTACTCAATTGAAGCCAAAAGTGGCAACACGCTGCTATTTTCCTATATTGGTTATACCGCTCAGGAAATCCTTCTAGGTAATCAGAGCAGTATCAATGTAAAAATGCAGGCTGATGATACTGATCTAACCGAGGTTGTGGTAGTTGGATATGGAACGCAGAAAAAAGTAAACCTAACTGGTGCTGTTTCTATGGTTTCAGGAAAGGATCTGGCGGCGCGTCCGATGGGGCAAACCTCTGCTGCGCTGCAAGGTATGGCGCCTGGTGTTACTATCAGACAAAGTTCGGGCAGGCCCGGTGGTGATGGTGGGCAAATTCGCATACGTGGGATAGGTACCATGGGCAATGCCGATCCATTAGTCATCATCGATGGAATCGAGGGTTCAATCAACAATATAGATCCAAATTTAATAGAATCCATTTCTATCCTTAAAGATGCCGCTTCTTCGTCCATCTATGGGTCCAGGGCTGCAAATGGCGTGGTCTTAGTGACAACAAAAAGGGCAAGCGCCGATCAGGTCAGTATCTCTTACAACAACTATATTGGCTGGCAGGATGCAACGAATTTGCCGAAGCTGGTAAACGCGCTGGATTATATGCTGTTAATCAACGAAGCATACGCCAATACCGGTAGAACCCCCCTTTATGCCAATACGCTGATCGACAAGTACCACGAGCAGAACGGACGTAGTTCAGATCTTTATCCAAATACCGACTGGCAAAAAGAAACATTAACAGGTTCCGGATTACAACAAAGCCATTTTCTAACCATCCAGGGTGGCACGCAAAAGGTAAAATTACTGGGCTCTTTCGGGCTTCTCGACCAGAAAGGGATCATTGAAAACTCAAATTTCAAACGATACACCATTCGTAACAATGCCGACATCACTTTTTCTGATAAACTAAAAGCCAGAGTTGACCTTCAATTCGTAAATACCATCACTACCGAACCTGCGTCAACCTCGGATCCTAATACTTCAGCCTCCGGCGAGATCTTCCAGTGGATGAATGGAATTCCTGCAAATCAGATTGGCATTACTGAAAATGGCCAGTGGGGAGTGGGCTGGAACGGTGTCAATCCCATATCAGCAAGCAGAGATGGAGGCACAAACAGGCTGAGAGCACCATTTGGCAGCATTAACGCCACTTTAAATTATAAACCCGTAGAGTGGTTGGAGGCAGAGGCAGCCTATTCACCCAAATATGCACTTTCATCAGCCAAAAATTTCCGGAAAGCGATCCAGTCCTATTTACCCAATGGCACACGTAGTTTCCTTACTCCGGCATTAACCTCATTAACACAAAAGCAAGTCCAATCGTTTTTTAACAATATACGTGCAACCATTACAGCAAGCAAGCGTTTTGGTGATCACGATTTAAAATTTTTAATCGGTGGATCTCGGGAAGATTATTATGCCGAGTCACTAAATGGCTATCGCGATACCTATATACTTCCAGAGTATCCAGTGCTTAACACTGGTTCAGCTTTAAATCAAACTGCAACTGGTGATGCCGAAGAATGGGCACTGCAATCACTCTTCAGCAGGTTTAATTATACCTATAAAGGAAAATATCTATTCGAGGTCAATGCACGTTACGATGGCTCATCCCGCTTTTCAGCCGGCAATAAATACGGATTTTTCCCATCTGCATCAGCAGGATGGAGAATTTCAGAAGAAAACTTTTTCAGTGGATTAAAAAACACCATTAACGAAGCCAAACTAAGGCTTTCCTGGGGTAGGCTCGGTAATCAACTTATCGGTACCTATCCCTCCACCACTGCGCTGGAATTGGAATCTACTACCTTGGGTAAACAGATCGTAAATACGGCAACATTAAACAAGATGGCCAATAAGAATATTTCCTGGGAGGCTACTGAAGAAAAGAATATCGGTATTGATTTAACCCTTTTCAATAATTTGAGCATCACTGCCGATTATTATCAAAGGCGTACCAGGGATATACTTCTGGAGCTTGATGTGCCACTCACCATTGGTCTGAAAGCACCCTTTCAAAATGCTGGAGTTGTTGACAATAAGGGCTGGGAACTGGGCATAGTTTATAAAGGGAAGGTTAAAGACTTCAATTATAACCTGAGTTTCAATGTATCTGATGTAAAAAATACCGTAATTGATATGAAAGGCATCAACGAGGCCGGCAAGCTACAGGTAAACCGAGAGGGTTATTCAATCGGCTCACTTTTTGGTTACGAAGCACAAGGTTTTTTTACATCTGATGCAGAAGTTGCCGCTCACGCTAAACAATTTGGTGCTGTTAAAGCAGGCGACATCAAATACAAAGATCAAAATGGCGATGGCCTGATTACCGAAAGTGATAAGATCATTATAGGTAGTGTTATTCCCAGATTTACTTTTGCTTCCAATATTGGCGCATCCTACAAAGGCATCGATTTTTCTATGTTGATACAAGGCGTAGGTAAAGCGAATGGTTATGTAAATGGGCCTGGTGTTTTACCCTTTAATGTAGGCGGAGCACTTGGTGGAACGATCCGCGAGGAAAATAAAGATCGTTGGTCGCCAGAGAACCCGGGTGCAAAATATCCGCGACTCGCTTTTGGTGAATCTAATAATGAGCAGGCTTCCAGTTTCTGGATGAGAGATGCGTCTTATTTGCGTATTAAAAATATCCAGATCGGTTACACCCTGCCAGCTAGTGTGATCAAAAAGCTAAGCATCAACCGCCTCAGGGTATTTGCAAATGGCTCAAACGTGGCCTCGTTCGACCGCTTTCTTAATGGTTACGACGTAGAAGCACCAATTGGTTCAGGAAGTGTCTATCCCCAGGTTAAACTATATAGCTTTGGTTTAGAGGCTACATTTTAAATACGAAACAGATGAAAACAAATATATACCTTATTATACTGGCCGCTGTCTTAATAACAGTTGCGCCTTCATGCCAAAAAGGATATCTGGATAAAAGTCCTTTGTCAGGTCCCGCAGATGATACTTTTTTCACCAATCAGGATGAACTTATATTGGCTGTTAACGGCTTGTATAAATATGTAAGTAATCCACCGCTTGATGGCATGCCACTCAATCTTACTATAGATGATGGAACAGATATCGGTTGGGACCGTAACAATAGCCCCTTGCAGAGTATAGGGAAAGGTAACCACGACAGTAACAATGGTTATGCATTGAATATCTGGAGAGACTCCTATAAAGTAATTGCAAAATGCAATTTCATTTTGGATAATCTTGACAAAGTAAAGGACAAAACTACTCCCGCCATATTTAACCGTTCCAAAGCGGAAGCCCGTTTCATCCGGGCCTATACCTATCAATATCTTATCGATTACTTTGGTGGCGTACCATTGGTTACTAAAATGTTAACCCTCGAAGAAGCTAAGATTCCTAAAACTTCAAAAGCTGAACTGGTCGATTTTATTATGAAAGAGCTAACTGAAGCAGCTCCGGATTTGCCGAATAGCTACACCGGAGCTGATGTTGGCAGGGCAACAAAAGGAGCAGCGCTATCCATTAAAGCCCGCTCCGCACTAAACAATGGGAAGTGGCAGGATGCCGCTGATGCTGCTAAAGCAGTCATGGATCTGAAAATCTATAGTCTGCATAACGATTTTGGTGCTTTGTTTAGTTATGCAGGACAGAATTCGAATGAGATCATCTGGGCATTTCAATATCTTCGCGCCTCAAAAACCAAAACCCATTCTACCCCAACAGCTCTTTTATCGAGGAACGGACAAGGGTTTTCAAACAAAGTACCCTCACAATCACTTGTAGACGCATATCCATGCACAGATGGATTGAATATTGATGAGTCACCACTTTTTGATCCTAAAGTTCCGTATAAAAACAGAGATCCCAGGCTTGGATTTACCATTGCATTGCCCGGATCAATATATTTCAACTATCAGTTTGAAACACATAGAGACAGTTTAAAATGCTGGAATTACGATACAACACCAGCAACACGGGTCGACAATCAGGAAGCCATTAACGCCTTTGCTACATTTACCGGATATTGCTGGCGAAAATATGTAGACCTGGCCGATAAGATAGACCGCTCCAATTCGGAACTGAATGTAATACAGATTCGGTATGCTGAAATCCTGCTAATTTATGCCGAAGCAAAAAACGAGCTCAATCAATTAGATCAGTCGGCCTATGACGCTATTAACCTGGTAAGGCAGCGGCCAAGTGTAAACATGCCGGCTATTACATTGGGTAAAACGCCAGCTGAGTTTCGCAGTTTAGTTCGTAAAGAACGCCTTTATGAACTGGCTATGGAAGGTTTCAGACAAACAGATCTCCGCAGATGGAATATTGCTGAGAAAGCAATGACTGGAAACTTCTACGGAAGGGTACAAAGAGGTTTGCTTGCTGCCGCACCACAAATAGACGAAAACGGTCTGGCCGATTATTCTGCGGTACCAAATCGTGCTGATTTGAGGGTCATAGAAATACGTACTTTCAATAGCGAACGAGATTATCTATGGCCAATTCCTAATATAGAAGTGGTGACCAATACTAAATTAATTCAAAACCCTAAATACTAGTTATGAAAAATATTCTTCTTTACTTGCTGATACCAATTCTGATCGGCTTATCGCTGCAGCCTTCACTAGCCCAGCAACCCAATAAGAAAGATTATGATATCTGTATCTATGGAGGAACTTCTTCTGGTGTAATTGCAGCCTATACAGCAGCAAAGCTTGGAAAAACCGTATTGTTAATTGAACCTGGAAAGCATCTCGGTGGGATGAGCTCCGGTGGCCTAGGTCTTACTGATATAGGTAACAAATATGCCATCAGTGGTTTGTCGCTGGATTTCTATAGAAGAATAGGTCAGCATTATGGCAAATTTGAGCAATGGGTGTTCGAGCCTCATGTCGCCGAAAATCTCTTTCTTGATTATATTAAAAGCGCTAAAGTAGAAGTGTTGTACCAGAACCGTTTAGCGGTAGTGACCAAGAATGGTACCATGATCAGCGAAATAACACTCGAGAGTACGAACAAAGCGACACCAAATAACAGGGTTAAAGCCAAAATGTTCATCGATTGTTCCTATGAGGGAGATTTGATGGCAAAGGCCGGCGTTTCTTATACTGTGGGGCGGGAGGCAAATGACTTGTACAAGGAAACTTTTAATGGCGTTCAGTTCATGAAGGGGCATCAGATGCTTGAGGGGATAGACCCTTACAAAACTCCTGGGGATGCTTCAAGCGGATTGCTTTGGGGTATTAACACTGGTGTTTTGGAAAAAGACGGAACAGGAGATAAAAAAGTTCAGGCTTATAACTTTCGGATCTGCTTAACTAATAATAAGGAAAACCTGATACCCATTACCAAGCCAGAGCACTATCAACCAGAAAAATATGAGTTGTTACTGCGGCAAATGGAAAAAAGACCTTGGAAATCCCTGCAAGATGGTTTCATATGGAGTGGCATGCCAAATGGAAAAACCGATATCAACAACAGGAACGGCTTCTCTACGGATATGATTGGAATGAACTGGGAGTACCCTGATGCAGATTACCAGAAAAGAGCCGAGATCTGGAAGGCGCATGTTGATTATACCAAAGGCCTGTTGTATTTTGTAGGTAATGATCCTCGGGTTGATGCACACATCAGATCAGAGCTCAATCAATGGGGTTACCCTAAAGATGAGTATACTGATATGGGGAACTGGTCACACCAGCTTTATGTCAGAGAAGCCAGGAGAATGAAAGGGGAATTGGTGATGACACAACACCATTGTCAGGGTAGAGAAACAGTAACAGATGGCGTAGGTATGGCGGCATATACAATGGATTCACACAATTGTGACCGACTGGTTGTCAATGGAATGGTGAAAAATGAAGGGAATGTAGAGGAGGGCGGTTTTGGGCCCTATCCGATTTCCTACCGTGCAATTGTTCCAAAGGAAACTGAGGTAACTAACTTATTGGTGCCGGTTTGTCTTTCTGCCAGTCATATCGCTTACGGCTCTATACGTATGGAGCCTGTTTTTATGGTGCTTGGTCAATCGGCGGCGTTGGCTGCAGTGCAAGCAATTGATCAGAAACTGGCGATACAAAAGGTTGATGTGGCAAAGGTTCAGGCACAGCTAAAAGCAAATCCTCTTGCGGATGGAAGTCTGCCGGAAATTCTGGTAGACAATAGCGATGTACTAAAGGTGGAGAAAAAAGGAGATTGGGCTATCCATAAATCTGGTGGGTACGGTCCTGATTATTTTATCGCAGACACGGTTTCTTCGGATCCCAAATCAATTAAATACAAACCTGAAGTTTTAAAAAAGGGAAAGTATGAACTATATATCTATTACCCGAAGTTGAAAAATGCAGCAGCATTAACGCTTGTTCATGTTAATGACGGAACTGGGATTAAAGAAGTGTTGATAAAGGATACTGAAGTTAAGGTTGTTGGTCAAACTTCTGGTGAGTGGGTTAGCTTGGGTACTTATTCCCTCGATGCAGGAAGAAAGGCTTATGTTGAAATTTTGGCTAAGGGATCGGATGGAGCTGTAGTGGCGGACGCCTTATTGCTTGTGCCGGCAAAGTAAAGGATATATTTCTATAATGAAGAAAGGCAACCAATAGGGTTGCCTTTCTTCATTTATAAGTGTTGTTAATTCAGCGTTGTCTTAATGTCTTGTTTTTTTTCATTAATGATCAGGCTAATGTTGATGTTGCCTTTTTCGAAATCATTACCAGCGTTTTCTTTAATGCTGATGCTTGGTGCTTTCTCCCCATGATAAGGGTAAACGATGCTCACAAAATTTTGTGTCTTATCATCCTTTTTAAGCTTTTCAAATGCAAAAGCAGGTCTGGATAGTTCCTTGTTGTAAACATAAGATACTTTACCTTCCTCTTCAGTAAGTGTTATCTTATCACTATTTAGTGATTGGATTAATAAATTGTTTCCATCTCCGTATGTAGTGTAAACCCTGTTTTTTGATTGGTCGACAACTGGTTTGCTATCTTCTTTCAATTGCCAGTGTACGCCCAGATTTCCAGTAGCTTTGCCGATTGCACGATCAATAACTAGAAAGTATTTCTGGTTGATGAAAAGTACACTACGCTGATGATTAAGTTCAGCATAACTAGGGTTGGTATAAGTAAGGATATCCAGGTTTTTCCCGGTTTCCCATTTGTTTTGTTGTGCCTTGGTAATCACCATATTTTGGTTATCAAGTGTAAGCGTGCTATGAATACGCGTTTGGCGGTACCAGTTTCTTTGTTTCATAATGGCATCGTCTCCACTGTATACAAATACGCCAGCATCGGGTGTAAAGTTTCTGCCTTTTACAAAAAGCTCGAAAGTTCCATTATCTGGCTGGGCATGAAATTCTCCCGGAGGGCTAGCCTTTAACACCATAACGGTTGCATTTTTATCCCATCCAGTTCTAAATGTATAAAAGCCAGAATTGCTCAATGCATTAGATAAAAAGTTTGGAGCCTGACCTTCTTTACCATCTGTAGCAAAGAACTTGATCGCTTTGTTTGCCGGAAAAACTTTACTCCAACTTGCAAACTGACTCATTCTGAATTTTTTATCGGTAAGCCATGAATCACCAAACATAGGCGTGTTGTAATCTGGTAAAGTAATGCTGATCACGGCCATAATCATGTTTTCCACAGTTTGCACATAAGATTGTGGAAATTCTTTTTCCAGGTTAACACGCTGTGCAGAGCTATAAGCTTTTAAGAATATATCAATGGCAGCAACATGGTAAATCGGCGAAAGCTCAAACTGCATTCCATCTGCATACACTTGTTTTTTAATTTCGGTGTTTAATACAGTGATACCAGTTTGTCTCCATCTTTGGGAATTTTTAAATTCAGGAAATGACACACCAGCGAATAAGGTGCGTTGCGCTTCAAATAAACGATGGTTTCCTTTTTCGGCAAAATTTTCAGATAAATAATCCGCCTGCTGATGGTAGCTTTTTAAAAATTCCATTAAAAAGGCAGGACTGAAATTAGGAGAATTTACAAATAAACTAAAAGTTGGAGGTAAACTTTGAACCCTGTCCGAAACTTCAAGCGGGCGCCATACAAACCTATCGTTATCCTTTGATAAACCCAATGGGTTTTTTCTTGCCCAATCGCTGTATTGGTATATCCATTCTTTAGCATATTTTTCATCGGCTGTGGCATGATAAACCAAGGCCAGCGCTTGCCACCATTTTACACGGTGCAACTGCCAGCGTACTTCATTGTCTTTTACCGGCCACATTTGCCAATTGATATCCTGGCCATAATCGAAGTAGCCATATCCCTTGTGGGGTTGAAACTGGTGGACTAAAGCTTTGTCTGCCATTTCTTGTGTAGCCTTGTCAATAGGCTTACTTAAATCAGCAGGCTTTTCAGAGTTGCTGAAATCAGGTGCTTTAGCCTTGCTTTTTTTTCTGTAATAGCTTAGCAATTCTTTAGCGGCATCCTCGTATTTACCAGTCGTAAAAAGCTGATTTGTTTTTTCAAGGCCCGGATAGGAGAGGTTGATGGGATCAAAGCTCTGTTTTGTGATCTGGGTATCTTGCGCCTTGCCAAGTACTGCACAAATCAGCAGACTGCAAAGACTTATAGTTTTTTTGAATTGCATACGTGTTGAGTATTATGGGTTTAAATCCTGTTTAATTGAATTGATTTTTCCATTGATATTGATCGTCATGTTGATTTTGCCAGCCGCGAGATCATGACCCGCATTTTCCGTAACTTTTATCTCAGGTGCTGAATTGCCTTGGTAAGGATACAACACCGAAACAAAACTTTGAGTCCTGTTATCGTTCTTAGGCTTTTCAAATACAAGGGCAGATCTGGGAACTTCTTGTTGGTATTGATAAGATACAAAGCTTTTTTCTTCTTTTAAACTAACCTCATCTTTGTTCAGTAATTGAATTAGAAGATTATTACCATCGGCATAATTTGTATTTACGCTGTTTTTGTTATAGTCAAAAATGGGTTTGCTATCTTCTCTTAAAACATAATGAATACCTAAATTACCTGTTGCTATTCCTATTGCCCTGTCGATTACGATAAAATAGGTTTGATCAACGAATAAAAATGTACGTTGATGGCTTAAATTGGTATAACTAGGATTCGTATAGCTTAAAATACCTAAGCTTTTATCACTCTCCCATTTGTTTAATTGGGCTTTATTGGTCAGGTTACCATTATCCAATGTGAGCGTCTGATGCGCTTTAGTAGAGCGGTACCAGTCCCTTTTTATATTTTCCTGGCCACCAACATTGGCGTATACAAAGCTACCTGCATCTGGAGTGAAATTGCGACCTTTTACCCATAGTTCGAACGTGCCATTATCAGGGTGGGAATGAAACTCTGCTGGTGGACCGGCTTTGATCTGCATTACGGTTGATTTTGTATCCCAACCGTTTCTAAAGGCATAAAAACCCGCATTGGGTAGGGAGCTAGACAGATAATCAGGCTGTCTGCCAGAAGATCCATCGGTAGCGTAATATTGAATCACCTTGTTCTCCGGAAAAACCTGAGCCCATACTTTATAGCTTTTAAGCATGGTCTCTTTGTTGGTTAAAAATGCATTACCATATAGCGGGAAAGTGTAGTCAGGAAAAGAATATTTGCCAACTGCCATCACCATTTTTTCGACCAGATTGCGGTACCTTTCCGGAAATTCATTTTCAGCACCGTTCATTTTGGCGATCTGCAAGGCATCTAAAAATATCTTTATCGTGCCGATATGGTAGGATGGAGAAAGCTCAAACTGTACGCCATCAGGTAATACTTGTTTCGCAATTTCATTATTTAGGACTCCAATGCCACTTTTGCGCCATGCTGTGGCTGCTTTCATTTCAGGAAAAGCACTACCTGCGTACATCAGGTGTACGGCCTCGTACAAACGGTGGTTACCTATATCTGTGTAATTAGCTGTTACATAATTGGCCTGCTCATTATACGAGTTTAAGAACTCCATTAAAAAAGTAGGAGTAAAGTTAGGAGAGTTTAAGAACAGATTGAAATAACCGCTCCAATGGTTCAGTCTAAAGGAAACTACAAAGGCTTTCCATGCATACTCTTTATCATCTGGATAAGCACCTTGTTTATTCTTTTTGATCCAGTCGCGTACTTCAAAAATCCATTCTTTGGCATACTGTTCATCGCCTGTGCTGCGGTATACAATCCCAAGCGGCTCCCAAAATGCAGTACGATGCAAAAAAGTGGTTAACAATTGGTCTTGCACAGGGCGATATTGCCAGTTGATGTCTTTCCCGTAATCATAAGCGGGGTAGGCCTTGTGGGGCTTAAATTTGTGAAGCAAAATATCGTTAGCCAGATCTACCGTGTTCTGGTTTACTTTTTTACCTGCAAATTTTTGCGCGTCACTAACATTAAAATCAAGATGTTTCACGCTGGTACGATTGCGGTAGTATTTTAGAAGTTCATTGGCCGCATCATTATATTTACGCGTTAAGAAGAGTTTATTGGTTTTTTCTAAGCCGGGATAGCTGAGATTGATGTGGTTAAAGCTCGCTTTAGTAAGCCCTGTTTCTTGAGCGTAAATTAAACGACAAGACAGGATTAGAATAGCCAGTAGAACAATTCCTTTTTTTTTCATCTTCTAAATTTTTGAAAGATCTATTTTTTTGATGTTGGCATATCTTTTCAAAGCTTCCAGGTAATAATAGTCAGCATAATCCAGAGGGGTGTCGATTTCAGAATTGTAAAGGAAAGCACCTACACTGTGTTTTAAGATAAATAAACCATTTGTACCTGGTTTGGCCAAATAAGCTGGTGAAGATAGACTTTTGAGTATGGCTTCTGCATAGTCCATATATTTTTTGCCATCCTTTACCTGAGTACTTAAATCCAGCAACGCTGATGCAATAACAGCTGCGGCTGAAGCATCTCTAGGGGCACGTTCATCTACATCCAGCGCATTGTGCACATCAAAATCCCAAACCGGAATTTTATCCTTAGGCATACGTGGATGATTCATGATAAAAGCAGCAACCAATTCTGCCTGATCAAGGAATTTTTGATCCTTGGTGTTTTCATAACACATGGTGTAACCGTAAAGTCCCCAGGCTTGTCCTCGTGCCCATGCCGATTCGTCAGTAAGGCCTTGGTGTGTCGCCTTACGTAGGATCGTTCCAGTTTCAGGATCATAATCTACCACATGGTATGAGCTATGGTCATTTCTGTAATGGTTTTTCATGGTTGTAATGGCATGGGTATTTGCTGCCTGTGCATATTCAGGTTTGCTGAATTCTTTTGCGCCCCAGTATAGATACTCAAGGTTGATCATGTTATCAATGATTACCGGGAAATGCCATTGTGGGAAATCCCATGAGCGTATAGCGCCAACTTTAGGATTAAACCTGGCAAAAAGATTTTTTGCGCCATCGGCTAATGCAGGTAAATAAGTTTTATCACCAGTAATGCGATAAGCATTTCCGTATGAGCAATACAACATAAAACCTAAATCATGGGTATGTGTAAGGTAGCGGACAGAATCCAAAGCCAGGGTAAAACGTTTTGCCTTTTCTGCTAGTTTTTTGTCTCCGGTAAGCTCATAGCCATACCATAATGAACCTGGAAAAAAGCCAGTAGTCCAATCTTTATAAGGAGCAAGTCTTACAGTGCCATCTGGATTCACCGAACGGGGATTTTGACCAGGTTTGTAGGTCTTTGACGCTTTATTTAATTGGTAGCTAATTACATTAGTACTATTCTTTAACCACTTCAAAGATGTGTCTTGCCCGGATTGTGCAAAACTGGTTAAAGCAAGGGTGGAGGCTGCTAAAAGCAGGCTGAAAGTTTTTCTCATCATTCAATCTTTTGTTATTACAGATCTAATTCTTTATAATAGTGAAGGTAGGGGAGAATGAGACAACGGACTTTCGAATATCTCCAGAAATAGTTTGAAATTGATGAATTTTACTTGTAGAGCTTATTTTTTGATCGTAAATCAATATCTTTCAGCTGACGTTATTAGATTTCTATGGTAAACTATAGTGTAGTTGTTGCGGCAGGTGTAGTAATTTAAATAGAAGTATAGGAGGACAAAACTCCGATCATTAAACATAAATTAAACGATATAAAATAGTAATTATGAAAAAAGTAGCATTGTTATTCGGATTGATGTTGGCGGCAAGTACAATTTTTGCTCAAGACAAACCTAAAAGTATAAAATTAAGAAGAGATTCAGTTTTTACTGTGATGAAGCTTAGTGATGAAAATAAACAAAAAATGCACGATGCGATATCTGAAAGTAGTAAAGCACAAAAGGCAATTAAAGAAGATGCATCATTAACTGACGAACAAAGAAAGGAAAAAGTTACTGCTGTCAGGAAAGAAATGGCGGCTAAAGAAAAAGAAATCATGACGCCTGAGCAAGCTCAAATTTGGAAGGATTTTAACATATCGATAAGAAAACCTAAGCAATAATAATATTGGTCCATCCTGGATTAAATAGAGATCGAATAAGGCGGTCCTTATCTACAAAAATATTCTTGTAGGTAAGGACCGTCTTATTTTTTTTGATCTTAACCTTGGCTTAACAACTGACTTCTACCTTTGAAGCATGTATAATGCCATTGATACTGATGATAATTTACTTCTTGGTTTAAGAAAAGGAGATCAGTCAGCCTTTAAGGTTTTATATGAGCGGTACTGGAAAGAAGTTTACAATATGGTATACCGCAGAATACATGATGAAGAGGCCACTAAGGATATTGTTCAGAACATTTTTGTAAATCTCTGGACTTCTAGAAAAGCTATTACTATCGAAAGTACCCTTGCTCCGTATTTAAATACTGCGGCAAAAAATAGAACCATTAGTTTTTACAAGAAGAACCTGGCCGACTTTTCCAGGAACAACATCTTTCAGGATGATCAGTTGCAACATTCCATAGAGCATAACCTAGAAGCAAATGAACTGAAGGCGTTCTTTAATAAGGAAATTGAGGATATGCCGGATACCATGCGAAAGGCATTTGTGCTGAGCAGGGAGGAAAATAAGTCAATTCGTGAAATTGCTTCCGAGCTTTCCTTATCCGAACAAACCATAAAAAATAACATTTCTCAGGCATTGGAAAGACTCAAAAAGAAAACAAAAAAATTCTATTCTGACCCCACGAACCTCGCCGCGCTATTTACAATTGCCTTAACAAAACTTTAACCTATACATAACCCGCGCTTAAAGTACTTTTTGACTTTGGCGATGATGAGTTAGTATATGGGTAAGACAAACAGCCGCTTTAAAAAAGACGTAAACCAACGGGCCATAACCTGGTTCCATCAGACAGATGACAAGCTCCCCTTTGATGCTTTCGGAGATATAGATAAAGAAAACAGAATCAAAGATGAAATCTTCGATCAGATTTATCAGAAAGTAAATCAACATAAAAGCTTTAAACTATTTTTTATAAGGGCTGCAGCAGCAATCTTACTCATAGCTTCAATTGGTATTGCCTTATATAGATCTGGCAGTAAACCCGAGGTAAACAGAAATGAGAACTGGACTACTTATAGCAGCAAAGCTGGCGAGACCAAAACCATAACACTCACAGACCGGTCAGTGATAACTTTGCGCCCCGGAACAAAGTTACATGTACCTGCAACATTTACGCGGGGCAGCAGGCGTATGGTGAAACTGGAGGGTGGTGAAGCTTACTTTTCCATTGCAAGAAACCCTAAACGCCCTTTTATTGTCCAATCCGGGCAGATTTCAACTCAAGTATTGGGTACAGCATTCAACATTAAAAACAAAGCGGATTTAACCGAGGTTGAAGTAGCTGTTTCACATGGTAAAGTGCAGGTAAGCGACAAAAACCATGCTCTGGCTTACCTAACCAAAGGGAAACTCATCAGGTTTAATACCAAATCAGGTGCCTTTAAACTGGATAGCATCAATACCAACTATGTAGCTGCATGGAACAAATCAACAATGGAGCTTAACAATGTATCCTTTAAAGAACTCGCTTATATTTTTAGCAGCTGTTATGGCACAGAACTTCTGGCGCCTGATGCAGAGATCGCAGAACTGAGATACACCTTCACGATCAATAAAACGGATAGTGCGCAGCGCATCTTAAAAATCGCGGCAAAAATTCACGGACTTCATACAAGAACTGAAAATGGAAAGATAATACTGTATAGGTAAAAAAGAAGCTGCTGTTACTGGAACTTACAGCAACCTCTATATAGGATGCCAAGGGCATCGCTATTAAAAAGTCAATCACTCAACATTTTAATCAAAAATAGAAAAACAATATTATATACTGATGAAAAAAATTATACATACTGTATTAAAGACATCAACTGTAATGAGCTTCTGTGTACTATTCCTCTTTTTAACCACAGGTCAGCTTTATGCAAAAAACTTATTCAATCTGGGTATTTTAAAACAAAGGATCTCTATTTCCTTTGATAAAGAAAACCTGGAAACAGCCATTCAAAAAATTAAAAATAAAACCGGATTGAATTTCGCCTATGATCCAACTTCACTTAACCTTAAAAAAGCCGGGGTTAGCAGTATCGCCTTTAGAGATGAACCATTGGAGTATGTTTTACACAAGTTGTTAACACCATACGCCATTTCGTACCAGGAGTATGAGAATTCAATTGTACTCGGAAAAAGTAAAAATATTACAGGTGTGGTAACTGATGCCAGCACAAAATCAACCATTCCTGGTGTAAGTATTAGGGTAAAAGGTAGTACCCAAGGTACGGTATCAGATAGCAAAGGACATTATCAATTGACGGTTCCGGATGAAAATGCAGTATTGGTGTTTGCTTTTGTAGGCTATGCATCTAAAGAAATTACTGTAGGCGACCGTCAAGTGATTAATGTTGCTTTGTCTGAAAACGACAACAAACTGAATGAGGTGATGGTTACTGCATTGGGAATTACCCGGGAGGCAAAATCGATAGGTTTTTCTGCTCAAAAAGTAGATGGAAATCTGTTACAGGAATCCCATGAAACCAACCTATTGAATACGCTTAGCGGTAGAGTAGCTGGTGTGCAAATCACCAATTCATCGGGTGGGGTAGGCGCTTCTGCGAATATCCAGATCCGTGGACAAAACTTCGTAAGTGGTTATAATTACAACAACTCTCCTCTTTTTGTGGTGGATGGAGTGCCGGTAAGTAACAACAACGAACAATCTACCCGTGCTTATACAGGCAGACAGGATTACAACAATCCGAACTTAACGAATGGCGAAGGCGAGGTGGATTATGGTAATGCCGCCGGAGAGATTGATCCCAATGATATCGAATCGATTACTGTATTAAAAGGACCGAATGCTGCGGCATTATACGGATCAAGAGCCGCGAACGGGGTAGTCCTGATTACCACCAAATCTGGTAAAGGCACTAAAGGTGTTGGTATCTCTTTTAACTCACAGGCAAGCTTTGAATCGCCGTTAAAATTGCCTGATTATCAATACCAATATGGTCAGGGTCGCGATGGTCAGTATGCCTATGTAGATGGAATGGGCGGTGGTACCAATGATAACATCATGGAAAACTGGGGACCTGCAATGAATGGGCAATTGATCCCGCAGTTCGATTCGCCAATTGATCCCATCACAGGAAAACGTATTCCTACACCCTTTGTGGCTTATCCCAATCAATTGAAAGACTTCTTTGTTACCGGTCAAACCTATACCAATAACTTATCTATTGCCAGCAGCAACGATAAATTGAATTTCCGTTTATCGTATACCAATGCCGAGCAAACGGGTATTGTGGAAAATACAGGCTTAAGTCGTAATACCTTAGGTTTAAATGCGGGATACAACATTACCCAAAAACTGAAAGTTGATGTAAACATGAATTACATCAATACTGCCAGTGACAACAGGACCAGTTACGGGGCTAAAAATGATGATGCGATCATGAAAATTTTCCTTTACATGCCCCGAAATGTGAACGTAGAGAGTTTGAAAAATTATTGGCAGCCAGGTTCCTCAAATACTTTGCAAAATACGCCGATTTATAGTCCAAATGGTTCAAGGTTGAACAATCCTTACTTTGTAGCCCACGAAAACCTGAATGGTAACAACCGCGACAGGGTGTATGGCAATGTAAAGTTGAGTTACGATTTTATGCCGAACTTAAAACTAATGGTAAGAACAGGTCGTGATTTTTATAACGACAAGCGTACCATGAGACATGCCACTTCTACGGCGCAATTTGTAAATGGATATTATCAGGAGGATGATGTCTATTTCCTGGAAACCAACCATGATTTCTTACTATCATACGATACTAAATTCGGTAGTGATTTTAGCTTTAACGCAAATGCAGGCGGTAACTTGCTTACCCAGAAATCTAAACGACTAGGTGCTATTGCAGGCAGGTTGGCCATTCCTAATGTATACAACTTATCCAACAATGCCATTCCAATCGTAGCTGGTAATACGTATCAGGAGAAAAAGATCAACTCCATTTATGCGACTACGCAATTGGGTTATAAAAACGTTGTGTTTTTAGATTTAACAGGTAGAAATGACTGGTCTAGTGCTTTACCAAAAAAGAACAATTCTTATTTCTACCCATCCGCATCATTGAGTGTGGTGGCTTCAGAGTTGTTTAATCTGACCAGTCCGGTTGTAAGCTTTTTGAAATTAAGAGGAAGTGTATCTTCTGTACGTAGGGATTTAGAGCCTTACCAAACAGCTTCAAACTTCCAGATTTCGCAGGGTTGGAATGGTGAAACCGTAGCGGTTCATAATAACAATTACCCGAATGCGGATATCCGTCCGGAAAAAGTAGACTCTTATGAGTTTGGTTTTGATTCTCGCTTTTTAAACAACCGCATCGGTTTGGATGTAACCTATTACAAAAGTACAACTACGGATTTGATCATCCCTGTTACTTTAAACCCTTCGGCAGGTTACGATACCAAGCTGATGAATGTGGGTAAAATGAATAACCAGGGACTAGAGGCGATGTTTAACGCAACTCCGGTTAAACTAAGAGATTTTAGTTGGGATCTGTCAGTTAATTTTGCCATGAACCGCAACAAAGTAATCTCTCTAGCCGAAAACATTGGGATCTCCCGTATTCGTCAATTAGAGCGTTGGGCGTCATTGGAATTACGTACCCTAAATACCAAAGGTGATGGCTCTTTTGGCTCTTTATATGGTGACTACCTGATTTACAATAATGCAGGTTTAACACATAAAAACGGTTTGCCACAAGAAGAAAATGGCGACTGGGCTTTCATTGGTAATGTAAATCCTGATTACACTGCCGGAATTACCAATAACTTTAGGTACAAAAAACTATCGTTAAGTGTGTTGTTTAGCATGCAAAAAGGTGGCGTAGTACATTCACGTACTTATATAGAAGGTATTAATGCAGGTAGTTTAAAAGAATCTTTGGTAAACCGTGATGCGAATGGTGCTGGAAATATGATTGGCGGTGGTACGGATATCGATACGGGTAATCCAAACTCGACCGAAGTAACGGTAAGAAACTACTGGCGCGCTTATTATAACAACGATGCCATTGCAACTTTTGATGCTTCTTACGTAAAATTAAGAGAGGTAAAGCTAAGTTATGCGCTACCAACGTCGTTGTTGCGAAAAATAGCCGTAAAAACAGGCTCTATCTCTGCTGTAGGACGTAACCTTTTACTTTGGTCGGATGTACCTAACATTGATCCTGAGGTTTCTGCTTATGACGGTCAATTCCAAGGCGTAGAGGCCATGTCACTCCCTTCGTTGAGAAGCATTGGTTTTGCGCTTAATCTTAATTTCTAATCCTTTTAAATCAAATTCTATAAACATATAGCAAATGAAGAAGTTCTCTATAATAACCGGTGCGATGCTTTTGTTGCTCAGCTCCTGCGGAAAGTTTGAAGAAATCAATGTGAACCCTAACAATCCGGCTACGGTTCCTGCAGAAATGCTGTTACCGCCTATTATTGCCAGTGCGGCAAATGCCATGAATGGTAGCGGTACACGCGCGGGGCAATATGTACAACACTTGGCCTGGCTGGGTGGTACCAGTGAAGAAGACGGCCGATACAACCTAACTGGAGCCTCTTTCCGTGAAGAATGGAATGGTCCGATGCGTTTAATCAAGGATGTGAACCAGCTGAAGGAGATCGGTACTAAAAGTAATCTGGCACAATATGTAGCTGTAGCCCATGTCCTTAAAGTGTATATTCTTTCCTTAATGACCGATGCTTATGGTGATATCCCTTACGATGAAGCCGGAATGGGTAACCTGAGCGGAATGGAATTTGCTCATTTTCAAGCGCAACAGGATGTTTATGGGCTGATGCTAAGAGATCTGGAATCCGCAAATCAACAATTCAAAAGTCTGCCTGCAGGAACTACAGTAAAACGGGATATTCTTTTTAATGGTAGCATCAATCGCTGGAGGAAATTTGCCAATTCGCTTAAAGTGCGAATTCTGATGAGGCAATCGGCAAAGATCGATGTTAAAGCAGCGGTAGCAGCCATTTTTAACAATCCAACAGAGTTTCCTGTTTTTGAAGGCAATAGCGATCAGGCAACATTAGTTTATAACAACGGTACAGATTTGTACTATTGGTTTATTCAGAATCCTCCGGCTGATGGTAGTGGTGTGGATTTTGGTAGCAATACCAGGGTAAGTGATGTAATGGTAAACTTATTGAAAAGCAAGAATGATCCAAGGCTAACCATCTTTGCTGCACCAACCAAAAATTCCTATCTTGCTAATATAGCAAATGCAGCCAAACCTTTAGAATACAGAGGTCAGCGTGCCGGATTGAGTAATGCTGAACAGAAAGCTGATTATACTAATACAGGATTGAATAAGGATGACTACTCTGTAATAGGTAAGAGAATCCGTAAAGAAAACCGCGCTTTTCTGATGACATATACAGAGTTGATGTTGTTGAAAGCAGAAGCTATTCAGCGTAACATGGGCGTTAGTGGAACAGCTGCAGATGTTTACCTGGCAGGAGTTAAGGCTTCGCTGGAAAAATGGCCTGCAGTAGGTTCGGCAACAGCGACTGAGACTCCATTTATCTCTGAAGCGCAGAAAAAAGCCTATTTGGATCAGCCATTGGCGGCACTTTCTCCCACAAATTCATTACAGCAAATTGCCGAGCAATTATGGATAGATGCTTATCTGAACGGTTTTGAAGGATGGGCCGGATGGAGAAGAGTGGGGTACCCACAATTGGTTCCTGGCCCCTCGGTTTTATCTCCAATACCTGTTCGTTATGTATATTCAGATAATGAGCAGAACAATCCAAACCTGATTCTTTGGGTTCAAGAGCATATGGGCGGTAAAATGCCGACACACAACACTAAAGTTTGGTTTCAACCTTAACAGAAGATGAATAGTAAAAGAACAAATACATTACGTGCAGCAATTTTTTGCTTGATGATACTGGGCGCAGGTACTACTACCTTTGCTCAACAATATGAGGTAGGCAAAAATGCCCATTCTCACAATGATTACCTACAGAGTCAGCCCTTTTATGCAGCGCATGGCAATCATTTTGCTTCTATGGAGATTGATGTTTTTCTGGAAGGAAATGAGTTATATCTTGCGCATCACAAGAATGAGATCGATCCTAAGCAGACCATTGAAAGCTTGTATATAGAACCGCTGCTAAGACAAATTAAGCTAAACGGCAACAACAAAGCGTATAAAGATGGTGGTAAACTACAGTTTATGATCGACTTAAAAACTGCTGGTGAACCTACTTTAAGATGTCTGGAAGCTAAGTTGAAACCCATCCGTCAGTATTTTGATGTGAAGAACAATCCTGACGCGATAAAGCTGGTGATTAGTGGAGCTGCACCGACTGCAGATAGGTTTAAAGATTTTGATGAGATCTTTTTCTTTGACGGGAACCGAAATACTGCTTATACTGCAGAGCAGTTAAAACGAGTAGCTTTTTTTAGTGCAAGCTTTCAGCAGTTTAGTAAATGGAATGGTTTAGGTAGAATGGTGGCACCGGATTCATTGAAGACAAAAAACTTTGTCGACTCGGTACATCGTATTGGAAAACCGGTACGTTTCTGGGGCAACCCGGATACCAAAACCTGCTGGCAGGCTTTTATTAAAATGGGCGTTGATTATTTGAATACGGACTCGCCGGCAGAAATGGCCAAGTTTCTGAACAATTACCCAAGTAACAATTATACCGCAAAGTCAAAGCACAGCATTTATCAACCTACTTATAAGACTGATAACGGGAAGGCTAAGCCTAAAAATGTGATTTTGCTGATCAGCGATGGATCTGGCTTCTCTTCTTTTTGGGCTGCGGCAACTGCTAACGGTGGATATTTGAATGCAACGAACATCAAACATGTGGGCTTTTCAAATACTTCGGCGGCTAATGATTATACCACCGATTCTGCGGCAGGCGGTAGTGCCATGTCGATAGGTGAAAAAACCAATAATCGTTATATTGGTATGGATGCCAATGGCAAGGAAGTACCCAATTTACCTGAGCGACTGGCTAAAATAGGCGTTCGTTCAGGAATTGTTAGTAATGACCGGGTAACGGGTGCTACGCCTGCAACTTTTTTTGCGCATAGAACAGAGCGAGATCAAAGTGATAGCATTGCCGCTGATCTGAGCAGAAGTCCTGCCGAATTAGTGATTGCTGGCTATCATGATGCTTTTGGTGCGAACAATAATGCCATATTAAATCGTGTTAAAGCTGCAGGCTTTGAGGTATATAAAGGTGTTGGCAAGATCCCTAAAGAAGGGAAAAGTAAAAAAATACTTTGTTTTGATACCGATCGCGCTGAAGATAATTACAGGATGATTGAACATGCTTTTGATAAAAGCGTAGAACGCCTGTCTGCTGACAACAAGAAGGGGTTCTTTCTGATGGTTGAAGGTGCAAAAATTGACCATGGAGGTCATAGTAATAAGCTTAATATCTCTATTGATGAATACCTAAGCTTTGACAGAGTGGTTGGTAAAGCATTGCAGTTTGCTGATAAAAATGGCGAAACCTTAGTTATTATCACTTCAGATCATGAAACTGGCGGTTTGATTGTATTAGATGGCAATTATAAAACGGGGACAGTAGTGAGTACCTATACAACCACCGACCATACTGGTTTGCCTGTACCTTTATTGAGTTATGGCCCTGGTGCCGATAGGTTTACAGGATTTCTACAAAATTTCGAAATTCCGAATAAGGTTTTTGAGTTGTTAAAGTAAGAGTTAGGTTCTTACCTATTTATCAAAGGGAGCCATATAAAAATATGGGCTCCCTTTTTTACTGTCCGTAGAAAGTATTTCCGATTTCTGAAGGTATTGGGTAAGTCTCAGTCATGAGGTGAAATGAGTCTTATTGGATGCGAATGTTGTATTTCACAGCGATTTTTAAATAAGGATAGGTTCTGGTTACCTCCTCATTGCTTTTATAATTCTCCCTTAATACAAAATAACCTGGCTCTGTACAGAAAGAAAGATTATGGAGAAATCGATATCTCAACTCAGCTGAAAGACTTTGTAAAAAAAAGCTGGATGTATTTCCATTCCAGGTAAAAAAGAAGCCGTTGTTATAGGTCATGCCGTAAAAAAAAATATTATTGATATTGATTTCAGCATTGGCATTAATGCCAAATCCAGAACAATAATCGTAGTTTCTACCGTTGCCTATATACTTCTCTGGGATGGCCGCAAGCAATATTGGGCCTGCACCTATTGATGTATTCATCCTGTTTTTACGTTTCAGGCCAAATTCTGAAAATAGATTGGCTTTAAGACTTTGTCCGCTGTAAGAGAAAGCCTGATTAAGAATGTAGTCGTAATTGGCAGTCAAGACCACGATATGTCTGGAGTAGTCGGATCTACCAACGGGCCAACCTTTGATGGAACCAAAAAGATTGATTGCATTTACAAAAGTGCTATCATCTTTTCCAACTTCCGCATTAACGGTAATGGTGCTAAAGGGTATTTTATAATTCTCAAAGGGACTGCCATATAGTAATTTTATTCGGCCATATCCTCTAAATCTAGCATTGCGTTCATTCACATTAAAATTTCTTAGACCAGCATCGATTTCTAAATCTATTTTTGAAGAATCTATATCCATGGGGTTGGGTACTTTCCCCCATTTGCCATCTATTAATCTGTTAAAACCATTTGCTGGATTAATCAATAAGGCCACTGATTCATTGATCTGTCTTCTGATCCCTCTACTGCGGTTATTGATTAGTTTTCCAGCCAAACGGTGAACCATTTCACCGATGATCACGCCGCCGAAAGAGGTATTTAAGAAGTCGTTTTTCGATGATGCCTGATTTTCTCCAGCGACTTCCCAAATGTAACTTCCTGCAACTGCAGCCGGAATAGATTGCCAGAAGTTGTAACCATTAGAGCGAAAAGTATTGAAAAAGATGCTGCCATGCGCAGGATGGCTCAATTGATTGGTGGTAAATCCATCGTTGTCCCAAGCCCAGCTACTAAGCTTTAAATTTTGGCCTATTCCTTTAAAGGTGATTTTTGCGAAGTCGGCATTTACTACAAACCTGTCATAGGTCCATGGCAATAATTCTGTGAGCGAGAACAGAAATGCGCCACGTCCAAATCTTTTTTCCACTGGGTTTTCGGTGATTGGCCCTCTGACCAGGGAGTCTCTGTGATAGTGTTGATTATAGAATGAAATTTGGGCACAAATGGGAGTGGAAATAAATAGTAAAAGAAGGAATAGTATCGTTTTGAAATGGAGATTCCCTATCATGATCGAGCAATAAGTATTGCGAAAGTGTAACATCTGAAGACGAGTATTGTTTGCTGGATATATGGGTAATCTGTTACCATAAAATATTTTATTTCTGTATCTGTGATAGTTTCTTAAAGCTGCATAGATTTGTAGGAAACAAATAATGAGATGATGGAAGTTGTAAAAAGCAGAGACCAAGACATAGATGCGATATTTGAACTGTATGATGCAGCTACTGCGTACCAGAAAATAGTTGGATCAATCAATTGGTTGGGATTCGAAAGGGCTATGGTAGCGCAGACGATCAAAGATGACCTTCAGTGGCAGATTATGGTAGATGGAGAGATGGCTTGCGTATTTACGCTAACTTTAAGTGATCCGTTAATTTGGGAAGAAAAAGATAAAGACCCTGCGGTATATATCCACCGCATTGCCACAAACGCTAAGTTTAGAGGGATGCATTTTGTAAAGCACATTGTAGCCTGGGTTAAAAATTATGCGATAGAAAAGGAGAAATCCTATATCAGAATGGATACAGGCGCAGGGAACGAGAAGCTAAACAAATATTATGTAAGCTGCGGTTTTACCTATCTAGGTGTAACGAAATTAAAGAATACCGTAGGTCTGCCTTTGCACTATGCAAAAGGAACATTTAGTTTATTTGAAATTAAGTTGAACTAGCGATTGGTTTTTCCAAAACCTAGTCTTCCTCTTCCTCTAAATAGATTTCGTGAACTAAAAATTTCACATGTTTTAATGGTTCTAAAAGTTCCGTAATGTCTTCTGAATCGATATGGTAAATGGTTTCACCAGCGTCAGGGATTTCGGAGTTGGGTACCAGTTCGAAAAATTTAACGGGTAAATCGGTCACCAGCTCAACCAATTTGATGTAGCTTACGCCATTGTCTTTCCAATCCTTAAGGATTTGTGCATTGAATTGGACGTAAGGATTTTTGTTTTCATCTTCCATGGTAGGCAGCAACTAGTATGATGTGTTGAAAAGTTCAATGATCTTTTTATAAGACAAGTCAGTGTAGTCGTCGATGTATAAATTACAAGGTGGTAGCTCTTCTTTGGTGTGAGAGCTAAGTACCCCAACCACACGCATCCCTGCATTTAATGCAGCCGTGATACCCGAAAAAGAATCTTCAAACACCAGGCATTGATCAGGAGTTAGGCCCAGATTTTCGGCCGATTTTAAATATACTTCTGGATCTGGCTTGTGTTTTTTTACATCTTCGCTGGCCATAATTGAACCCAGTTTTTCGCGGATATCAATTTTGCTTAGGATCAAGTCCAGATTGGCATAAGGCGCTGAAGTAGCTACACCTAGTTTTACACCATGCTGTTTTAAATCCGTCATAAATTCCACAACCCCGGTGATTGGCTCAATATAAGGCTCGTAAATTTTACGGAATAATCCCTCTTTTTCTTGCTCCATTTCCAGTAGCTCAGCTCCGGCAACGGGACGTTTAAAAAAGTGACTTAAGATATAACTATTGCTTTTACCGAACATGTGTTCGGCAAATTCTTCGTCAGTAGGGGCTAAATCTCTTGCCGCAAAAAACTCACGAAAGGCAAGAGAATGATAAGGGTTGGTATGGCATATTACACCATCCATGTCAAAAATAACTGCAATCTCATTATTCATTATGCAAATTTAACGAAGTTTCTTCGCATTCCGATCTTGAAATCTGCCTGCTAAATACTTTTTATTGCTGTTGCTGTTGTTGGATCTGTTGCATGAGTTCCAGGTTACGACGATAACTATTGCCTTTTAAAACTGGGTTAGATGTTGCTACTGATTCGGTTTCTTCTGTGAAAGGCTCATGTGTATCTGATATGCCGTTGTCATAGCCAACTATTACCTGAACCATTAGCTTATGGTTGGATGGACCTTTGTAAACACCTTTTACCGGGGAGCAATCGGTAAAACTTCTACCCAGTGCCAGTCTGACATAAGTCTCATTGGCGATACAATTATTTGTCGGATCTAAGCCCAGCCAGCCGTAGTCGGGTATGTAAGCTTCTACCCAGGCATGGGTGGCACCTTCACCGCGAATCCCATTTTTATTCGGACAGATATATCCGCTTATGTATTTTGCAGGGATTTTGGCCATGCGCAACATCTGGCAAAGGATATGTGCAAAGTCCTGGCATACGCCCGATTTGATTTGCCAGATTTCATCTATCTGCGTTTGTACCGTTGTTACACCTTGTATGTATTTGAAATGTTCATATACATATTGGCAATAATCCATCGCCACGCGGTAGGGTGTTAAATCCGACTGAAGGTATTGCTCTGTTACTTTTTTGAGTTCATTGAGCTCATTAAAAGCTTCCCATTTGAGATAATCAATATAAGGGACCTGATAACGTAATTTTTTTAATTCCATCCACTGCATCTCGCTGAACATCGTTTCTGTGGGGAGTTCTTTAGGTAGGGTAGCTACAGTAAGTTCCGAACAGATTTCCAGTTCCCGGTGTCGTTCGCTATAAGCAAAGAAGCCGATTTTATTGCCATAATAGTCTGTGAACACATCTACTTTCGGGTTTCCAGAGATGATAAGGGTATGCTTAATTACCTTTTGAAACGGATCTTCAATAGGGTAGAGGATGATATGGTTTACGCTTTCTCTTACCGGAGATTCGTAAGTGTATTTGGTAACGTGTTTGATTTTGAATTCTGGCATGGCGTTTAGTATATGTTGAAACAAGTTTGGTTAAAGGCATTTCCTATGCCATAGAGCTCAGATTTTATTTCGGCCAGGTAGAGGTGAAGATCTCCTTTTTTTAGTCCCTTTATAGAGCTGTATTTTACTTTACTTTGGAGCCGGCCAATGAGGAAGGCCAGGTTTCCTGCGGTAATGTGCCCATCTCTTTTTAACCTTTCAAAATATTTGAACAGTTGGTTTATGGAGTAGATGACAGATCTGGGGAACTCATTATTCAATACTACCTGATCCAGTACATTTTCTGCTTCAAAACCTTGTCTGTAGGTTTTTAGATATAGTTCGTATCCGCCTATGGAAAACAATAGGTGTTTCCAATAACTTGTGTTTGTTAATAAATCCGGGTTATGGTCTACTGAACCAAATTTAATGTCTAATATGTTTACCGACTGGATGCTGCGCTCCAGATATTTTCCAATACGCATGAAACTGCTACCTTCATTTCTTGCCATAGTAATTTCTGTAGTGCCATAAAACAGCATGCCTTGTTTAATCAGAATATCCAGCACGGATATAGGATCGTCTTTTTTGAGCATAGCATTTAGTCGGGGGTCTTTCACCGTATGGTAATATTCATTCAAACATTGCCATACATCTTTGGTCATATGATCCTGAACGCTTCTTGCATTTTCTCGCACCAGCGTGATGATATTGACGATGGAGTTGGGATTCTCTTTGTTGGTAACCATATGTTGGAGAACTGCCCTACTATTGAATTCCATGGCGTCTAGTTCATCATCATTAGGATCGCAAAATAAGCGCATGACCGGGCTCCAGGAAAACTCTGAAATTGCATCTTGTGAGGATGCGTAATTTATTTTAAGCATGCGTAGCATGCCATCTGTTCTTTCGATGTAACGGCTTAGCCAGTATAAGCTCTCTGCAACCCTGCTTAACATATTGATTCTATTATTTTAGCTTAATAATTTTTATTTAGAAAGTACCCAGGTGTCTTTACTGCCCCCACCTTGAGAGCTGTTTACGACCAGTGAGCCTTCTTTGAGAGCTACGCGAGTCAACCCACCGGGGATAATGTCGATTCCATTGGGCCCACACAAAGCAAAGGGGCGAAAATCGACTCTCCGGGGCTGTAATTTGCCTTGCATGTAGCAGGGTGCAGATGATAAGCTGATGGTTGGCTGAGCGATAAATTGCCTCGGATCTTTCAGAATTTCCAGTTTGTAGGCTTCAATTTCTTCTCCTGTTGAAGCATGTCCCATTAACATTCCATAACCGCCACTGCCATTGGTCTGTTTAACAACCATGCGGGAAATGTTTTCGAATACATAGGCTCGCTCTTGTGCATTGCCTAACTGGTAAGTCGGTACATTCTTCAGTAAAGGCTCTTCATTCAGGTAGTATTTGATCATTTCGGGGACATATACATATACGGCTTTGTCGTCGGCCACGCCGTTGCCTACTGCATTCACAATGGTGACATTCCCCTTTCTGTAAGCATTCATGAGTCCGGCAACCCCAAGTAAGCTGGTTGGATTAAAGGCTAGCGGATCAAGATAGTCATCATCTACTCTCCTGTAAATGACATCTACCTGTTGCAGTCCGGCAGTAGTTTTCATGTATACCTTATGGTCTTCTACAATTAAATCGGGTCCTTCAACTAGTTCTATTCCCATTAAACGCGCCAGGGTTGTGTGTTCAAAATAGGCAGAGTTAAAGCTGCCAGGACTCAGTAATACAATCGTAGGGTCAGCAACATCATGCGGTGCCAGTGAAAGTAAGTTGTTGTAGAGCACGTTGGGATATTCAATTACGCTTCTGACTTTGCATTGGGGCAGAAGATCTGGAAAAAGGCGTTTGGTAATCTCCCTGTTTTCCAGCATGTAGCTTACTCCGGATGGCGTACGTACATTGTCTTCCAGAATATAATAAGTGCCGTCGTTGTCTCTGATGAGGTCTATTCCCGCAATGTGTATATAGATGTCGTGTGGTACTTTTACATTGACCATCTCCCGTAAAAAATGTGGACAGGAATAAATGACATCGATGGGAACAATCCCATCTTTAATGATAAACTGGTCACTATACACATCTTTCAGAAAAAGATTTAGGGCCGTGACTCTCTGTTTAATTCCTTTTTCTATAAAAGACCATTCATCAGCAGTAATAATTCTGGGGATGATGTCGAAAGGGAAAATCTTTTCGATGCCTTCTCCGCTATTATATACAGTGAAGGTTATGCCCTGGCTCATGAACAGTACTTTAGATAGCTCTTCTTTCTTGTTGAGTTCTTCGGTAGACTCCAGATCGAGGTAGTTCATCACGGTTTTATACGCTTCTCTTACCGTTTCTGAGTCTTCAAACATCTCATCCCAGGTGTTTTTTGGTAGATTGTACGATTTTGTGTAGCTTTTTGTTTCCATTTCCGAGCATTTTACGTTAAAATCTTCTGAAATATAGTTATATCTTTATTTAAATATATTTTTAGTGGTTAATTTTTGTTGTTTTTATCTGTTTTTTGAATTTTTGTTTGAAAAATGATTAGATTTTTGTTGAATTATTATCTTAATCTGGAATTTGTATGAAATTAGAGGTGTCTGCCAGAATAGTTTATGAAGTGATTTCGCCTTCAACCCTGATCTTAAATGTCCAACCTCTTAAATCTGCAGGTCAGTTTCTTGTTGAAGAGTGTATGGACTTGAATTCGCAATTGAAAATGACGGAGTTATTTGCAGTCACCGGAGAAAAAAGATTTAAGATCATAGAAATTCCTGATACCGGAAGCTTAGTGATCAATTACCGTGCGGTAGTTGAGACGCAAGTTCGTGCAGTTGCGGCAGATTATCTGGACGATATACCTATTAGTGCTATGCCGGTTAGTGCTTTGTCCTATCTAAATCCCAGCAGATATTGTCAGTCCGACAAACTATATAAGTTCGCATTTCACAAATTCGGGCATATTGATCATGCATTTTATAAAGTAATGGCTATCCGTGACTGGATTTATGCTAATGTAGAATATAGTGGGGGGTATACCAATGCTCAAACATCGGCGTTTGATACCATCACGGAACAAATAGGCGTATGTCGTGATTTTGCACATTTGGGAGTCGCCTTATGCAGGGCATTAACCATTCCGGCTAGATATTACACAGGTTATGCCTACCAGTTGCAGCCTGCAGATTTTCATGCCTGTTTCGAGGCTTATATAGGTGGTTACTGGATTATTGTAGATGCAACTAAGCTGGTTCCCTTAAATGGATTAGTCAAGATTGCAACTGGCGTTGATGCTACTGATACTGCATTTGCAAGTGTATTCGGGAATTTGCAATTTGTGAGTTTAGAAGTTGCCGCGAATTTAATTGATGCGGAGTTTCGTTATATTGATCAGTATACTGCAGAACAGGGCTATGCATATGTTTAATATGCCCTTCGGTCATTTTTTCAGACAGTGACGTGATACATTATATTAAACTTTCAGTAATTATTGAAAGTTTAATATGTTTGTGTATATTTGTTCATGGAATTAGCAGCAGCAAAACAAAAATTTATAGAAGCTTGGGGTAAATTAGGCTCTGAGTGGGGGATTAACCGTACTATGGCTCAGGTTCATGCGCTATTATTGGTATCTCCAGAAGCGCTGACCACAGAAGAGATCATGAAAGATCTCAGTATCTCCAGGGGAAATGCGAATATGACTTTAAGGGATTTGATTGGTTGGGGATTGGTGGAGAAACAGCATAAAGCTGGTGAGCGTAAAGAATATTTTTATGCAGATAAGGATACCTGGAACATCGCGCGACAAGTGGCTAAAGAACGCAGAAAGCGTGAGCTTGATCCGGTTTTGAAAATTCTGGATGAGTTGTCGAATGTGCAGGGAGATGCGAAAGACCCTGAATTTAAAACCTTCAATAAAACAGTTACGGACATCAATAAGCTGGCTAAAAATGTAGATAAAACATTAGATACCATGCTCAAAGCAGAAGAAAGCTGGTTTTGGGGCTCAATTTTTAAAATGTTTAAATGACCTTAATATGAAAACGCTTAAAAACCACCTGATTCTGTTTGACGAGGAATGTCCGATGTGCCGAATGTATACAAGTACTTTTGTGAGCACAGGTCTTTTGGATGAGGAGGGCAGGGCTGCTTATCAGGAATTGCCAACCCAGGCTTGCCCAATGGTAGACCGGCAGCGGGCGGCAAATGAAATCGCCCTGGTTAATCAGGAAACTGGGGAGGTGACTTACGGTATTGAAAGCCTTTTTAAAATCTTTGCATTGATGATGCCTTTCTTTGCTCCGCTTTTTAGATTTAAACCCTTTGTTTGGCTAATGAGTAAGGTATATGCCTTTATTGCCTATAACAGACGGGTAATTGTGCCGCCGGCAAAAGGTGAAAATTATCAGTTTCAGCCAACATTTAAACTGCATTATCGGATAGCCTATTTGATTTTTACCTGGTTGGTAACTGCATATATTCTTTCTGCTTATACGGGCTTAATGCAAGGTTTGCTACCTGCTGGTCATGCCTATCGCGAGTATTTTGTTTGTGGTGGACAGATTTTATTCCAGGGATTGGTCATCACAATTATTAACAGAGATAAAATCTGGGGATACCTCGGTAACATGATGACGATCTCTTTTGCAGGGGCGCTGTTGCTGTTGCCGGCAATGTTATTATCTGCATGGTTTAGTCTTAGCCCATATTTCTACCTCGCCTGGTTTATGGCAGTTGCAGGCCTGATGTTGTTGGAACATATCAGAAGAAGCAGGCTTTTACAAATTGGCTTGACGTTGACGATCACCTGGGTTTTGTATCGTATTGTAGTGCTTCTTATCATAATTTAAACGCTTAATCATGAAATATAATAAGATTATTTTGGCCGGCGGGAACGGCTATCTGGGGGGTGTTTTGGCTCAATATTATCGAAACCTTGCTACAGAAATCATTATTTTGAGTCGTAAACCTGCGCCTATTGATGGAAATGTTAAAACGATAGTTTGGAATGGATTAGACGAAGGGGAATGGGAAAGTACTTTAGAAGATGCAGATCTTTTGGTGAACCTTTGTGGTAAAAATGTAAACTGCAGGTATACAGAGAAGAATAGAAAGGAGATCATAACTTCAAGGATCAATCCAACCATGCTTTTGGGAAGGATGATTGCTAAAATGCAAAGTCCTCCACAACTTTGGATAAATATAACTTCTGCAACCATTTACCGCCATGCGGAAGATCATGCGCAGGATGAAGAAATCGGGGAAATTGGCTATGGCTTCTCTATAGATGTTTGTCGCCAATGGGAGCAAACTTTTTTTGAAACCAATACCCCAAATACAAGGAAAATAGCTTTGCGTATGGGAATTGTATTGGGTAAAAGTGATGGGGCATTTCCACGCTTACTTAATCTTGTCAAGTTTGGTCTTGGAGGAAGACAAGGAGATGGGCAGCAATATGTATCATGGATTCATGAACAAGATGCGGCGAAATGTACGGAATGGTTGATGGAGCACAAGGAACTTAATGGGGCTATCAATCGTACCAGTCCCGAAGCAGTTAAAAATACAGAACTGATGACGTCAATACGTACGGCTTACGGAATTCCATTGGGGCTCCCTTCTCCGGCCTGGCTGTTAGAACTAGGCGCTATGTTTATTGGGACAGAGACGGAATTAATTTTAAAAAGTAGATGGGTTGCACCCAAACGGCTTGTCGACTCTGGTTATACCTTTATTTTTCCGAAAGCAGAACATGCAATAAAAGATATTATAAGTGTTTTCTAAACCTTAGAATCTATTATGGATATCAATCAGAGCCTTATTTTTAACCTTATCTTTTTTGCGGGAATCGCCCAGATCGCTTTAGTATTTGGCAGTTTGGCTATTCCGGCTATGCTGAACTGGAAAACCGAATTGGTTAAAGTTTCATTGCTGATTAAGCAAATGTTCTGGACTTATGCGGCTTACATCCTGGTCATCAATTTATGCTTTGGTGTACTTTCTGTTTTTGCGATCAGAGAATTGCTGAATGGCTCGCTGCTCGCTTTGTTGATTTGTGGTTTTATAGCTGTTTATTGGATTTCAAGGGTGCTGATACAGTTTTTATATTTTGATAGAAAGAGCTTTCCCAAAGGGAAAATTTACATGGCTGGGGAATTTACGCTCGTTGTGCTTTTTGTCTTTCTCAGTATTGTATATAGTTGGGCTTTTTATATCAATTGGGTAAGCTGATATGGAAATAATAAAAATGCTTGTGTTGATCTCGATAACTTTTATTGTTATGAAGATCATCGTTACTATTGAAAGTTATCGTAAAAAAAACTTCGTGCTAAGCACCAAACAGTGGTTGATGTTTTGCTTCGGTTGGGCTGGTATGCGACCACAATTGTTCGTCCATTATGGACAAAGGCAATTGGAGGGTGGCCGGGAAATGATTGTTTTCGGACTGAAAAGAATCTTCGTTGGGGTTTTACTCTTATACCTTGCCCATCGGCTTATATTTTTAAATATCAATCCTACGATGGTTTATTGGTTTACCTCCTTGGTTTTATTGGTTGCCTTTAGTCTGATATTGCATTTTGGTTTGTTGAGTATAAGTGCAGGAATCTTCCGCTTTAAAGGCGTAAATGCTGGTTATCTTTTTAAATCACCTTTAAAATCTCGCAGCCTCACAGAGTTTTGGAGTAAGCGTTGGAATCTGGCCTTTAGTGAAATGGCTGCAATTGTTATATTTAAACCACTAAAAAATAAAATTGGTCAGATTGGAGCAGTATTGGCAGGTTTTGCCTTTTCTGGTATTTTGCATGAACTCGCTTTGAGTCTTCCCGTAAATACTGGCTATGGTTTGCCATTTTTATATTTCCTGATTCAGGGGGTATTGGTGGTGTTAGAAAAGGCACTTTTAAATCACCAGATCTATATACTGCAACATCGTTTGATTGGAAAAATATGGACGTTGTTTTGGGTAATCGTACCTGCTCCATTACTTTTTCATGATGCTTTTATTCAGCAAGTGGTATGGCCACTGGCAGGGATTACTCATATCTCAGGGCTTCAATAGGATCCGGTCATTATTGTCGTAATCGACCCTAGATAATGTCATTATTGCCCGCCTTTGTTTAGAAAAAGGGCTGGTATATTTACATTATAAAAATGAAACTGATAAATAATATTTAGACAGATGGAAACAGCAAAGAAAACGACAATTACAGTAAGTGCTACAATAAATGCTCCAGTTGCAAAGGTTTGGGATATTTGGACAAACCCAGACTATATTAAACAATGGACTTTTGCATCGGATGATTGGCATGCTCCCTACGCAGATAATGACCTACGTGTTGACGGGACCTTTAAAACGACTATGGCAGCAAAAGATGGAAGTTTTAGCTTTGATTTTGCTGGCGTTTATACGGAAGTTGAAAATCATAAGCTTATTAAATATGTATTGGGCGATGGAAGAGAAGTGAAAATCACATTTACTGAAGAGGGAAATATGACTAAAGTGCATGAGACTTTTGATCCTGAAACTCAGAATTCCATAGAAATGCAACAGAGTGGATGGCAATCTATTCTTGATAATTTTAAAAAATACGTGGAAGAAAAATAACGATTCTTTTCTAAATCAACTGGGAGCAGATTTATTTATCTGCTCTTTCTTTATTTTTATTTGTAATAAATCTAAATAGATATATATTTGCCTGAAATATATAGCATATGCCGTTTAGAGATCTACGATTTTTTATTATAATATTATTGATGTTTATACCATGGAGCCTTTTTGCTCAAAATGGTAACGGAATTATAAGTGGGATAGTGACCGATTCCCTAAAGCACACCATTGCTTTTTCTAATGTTCAGATTAGAAAATTGAATATTAAAACCACATCTGATAAAAATGGCAGGTTTTTATTAAAAGGAATTCCGGCGGGTAATCACTTAGTATTTATTTCTATTACAGGATACAATAAGCTACAGCAGGAGGTATCTGTATCAGCTGGTGACACGACTTATATGGATGTGGTATTAAAAGATCAAAGTTCAGCTTTATCAGAAGTAATTGTTTCTGCAAGTAGAAGAGCAGAGTCTTTAGCCCAAACACCGTCTTCAGTGACTATCCTTACGGCAAAAGAGATCAATACCCAATCTATTATCAGTCCTAATCTTGCCAATATCTTGTCATACAGTGTTCCGGGACTGGGGACATCAACCAACCAAACTGGTAATTCGGGGCAAACGCTAAGGGGGAGAAACGTGCTTGTGCTTATTGATGGGATTCCTCAATCTACTCCGCTTAGGGCAGGGGGAAGAGATATTCGTAGTATTGATCCCTCAGTGATCGAACGTGTGGAGGTGATAAAAGGTGCTACGGCGATATATGGAAATGGCGCTGAAGGTGGATTGATTAATTACATCACAAAGAAAGCAAACACGGGAAAGGAGTTTGGTGGCTATTCGCAAATTGGAATGACTGGTAATACGAAAGGTGATAGTACCATTGGCTATCGTGTAGTTCAACAATTCTATGGTAGGGCTAAAAAGTTCGACTATATTGTAAGTGGAATGTATGAAAAAACGGGTGTATACAGAGATGCCGAAGGATTGGTGATTTCACCGGAATATGGGCTTGGAGAGACTAAATCTTATAACGGATTTGTTAAGCTTGGTTATGACATTACAGCTAAGCAAAGATTAGATCTGATGTACAATTATTTTAGTTCCCGTCAGGATTCCAGATATATCACTAAAACAGGTGTGTATGGTCAATCCCCTGCAATTGGTGTTTATGGGGAAAGAGTAGGGGTAGATGAGGGAACGCGTTTTAATCACAATTCAAATCTTCAATACAGTAATCGGGAGATTTTTGGAAATACTGATTTGACCGCTAATGTGTACTTTCAGGATTTTTATACGATCTATTCAAACTCAGCTTCGTTTTATGGAAGTGGTCAATCGGCCATTACATCTACTAAAAAAGGAGCTCGGTTAAATTTAAACACCCCATTCAGATTAACACCTCAGGTACCAATGCATGTAACCTATGGATTAGACTTGATGAACGATAAAACGGCCCAAAACCTGGTTGATGGTAGGGTATGGGTGCCAAAAATGAATATGGTTAATTTTGCACCTTATTTGCAAGCTACAGCCAATTTATTTACTGATTTAACTATTAAAGCTGGATTAAGGAGAGAAAACATCAATATTGATGTGGATGATTTTAAAACATTAGCTACGGGTGCAGACGGTAAAGGTAGTATTGATGTAAAGGGAGGGAAATTAAACTATAATGCTTTTGTATTTAATGCTGGTGCGAGGTATTCTAAATTCAAATTGTTTAATCCTTTTATCAGCTATGCACAGTCTTTTTCTGTGTTTGAACTTGGAAGGGTATTGAGAGCCGCTAAAAGTAATACGCTATCTCAATTGGAAACGAAGCCAATTATTGTAAATAATTACGAGGCAGGTTTTAGTAGTACATTGGGTAATTTAAATTTTAGTGCAGCATATTATTATAGCACTTCAAAGTTGGGCGCCAACCTTTTGGAAGTGAATGGAACTTATATTTCACAAAGAATTCCTGAACGTGTGGAAGGATTTGAAATTCAGGTCGATTATCAGCTCATTCCATCTTTAGCCATAGGTGGTAACTATGCCGAGGTTGGTGGTAAGGGGGATGTAGATAACGACGGGAGATTTAATAGTCCTTTAGATGTTTACTTAAATACTACGCGTATATCGCCTTCGAAGGCCTCTGTTTATGCGAAGTATTCAGGGATTAAGAATTTGTTTCTAGATTTGAACTGGATGCGTATAGGTGATAGGGAGCGTTTCCCGGTTAATCCTAAGACTGGTAAATATTTAATTGGTGAAGGACCGGTAAAAGCCTATGATTTGTTTAATTTTGCGGCTTCTTACCAAATTATGAAACCATTAAAGGTTAACCTTGGTGTTGAAAACGTGCTTAACAAAACCTATTATCCTAGCATTTCCCAGTTTTACGGAAGTGATATCAATTATGTTAGGGGAAATGGCCGCAGATTTAATCTGTCGCTTGGTTATGCCTTTTAATTGAGATGACCAAAAGATTTAAGAAAAGTATAAGATTAATACATTTATGGTTGGGCTTAGGCACCGGCCTTATTGTATTTATCATTGGAATTACAGGCTGTCTATATGTTTTTGAAGAGGAGATCAGAGCGCTTACTCAAAAGGACCGTTTGTATGTTCCGGTTCAAAATAAACCATTCCTGGGGCTAGAGAAGATCATCAGGACTTTTGAACAGGTGGCCCCTGATGAAAAAATAACGGTTATAAGAATTAAAGAAAAGCAGCCGAATGCGACTGTACAACTTTCTGTAAAAAAGGACAAAGCTTACTACTTTAATCCATATGATGGAAGCCTTGTTTACAAAGGAGGAGCTGATTGGCTATCTACTGTTGAGGAGATTCACACTTCATTACTTATGGGGGAAACGGGTAAATTCATTCAACGTTGGTCGGTCGTAGTTTTTGTAATCATGTTAATTACTGGTTTGGTGCTCTGGTTTCCTCGTCAGATAAGATTGTTAAAACAAGCCCTTACAGTTAAATGGAAGGGATCTTTTAAAAGGGTTAATTATGATTTGCATAATGTGTTTGGTTTTTACGCTTCGGGAGTTTTACTGATTATTGCTTTAACAGGTTTGTTTTTCGCCTTTAAAGAGGTTAAAACGGCTGCAGCATTTTTAACTGGAACAAAGCTTAAGGATGGGGAAAAGCAAGCGTTAGTTAAGTCTGACGTAATCGATTCGCTCCCTGTCCGCTATGATAAGCTGTACCAGGATTTTTCCATTAAATATCCGGGGGCAGAAGCAACGAGTATATCCATTCGTAAAAATGGTGAACTTCGTTTAAGGATGATATATCCATATAGATGGGCTCGTAATCAGAATACTTTTTATTTTGACAGTGCAACGGGGTCACTATCTAAAGCTAAATTGTTTAAGAATTTTAATCGGGCAGACTTAGTTGAAGCTACTAATTATGATTTGCATACAGGTCGGTTATTTGGGCTTTTTGGGAAGATTGTAGCGTGTATTGCTAGTCTAATTGCTGCTAGTCTTCCTGTAACAGGGTTGATTATTTGGCTTAAAAAGAAGAAAAATAACCGTTCTTTTCGGAGTCTGGCATCTGTTACTGAAGGGGAACAGCGCCTGGGTCTCCTCTAAGAAGGTAATTTTTTTGTGTAAAACAAGTATGTTGGCTTTTATAGGATTAGGTTATTGATTGCTACATATTGTAAAAGCATGATGGTTTTACCATCTTTAATTTCGCCAGTATTGATCATATCCAGTGCTTGTTGAAAAGGGAGCTCTAAGACTTCTATATGCTCACTTTCTTCTTCAAGCCCCCCACCTTCGTGGACTTTCATTTCGTTGGAATATTCTGCGACAAAAAAGTAAATGAGTTCTGTAACTGAGCCGGGCGACATATAGGCTTCAAAAACTTTTTGAACGGTATTTATTCGGAAGCCAGTTTCTTCTTCTGTTTCCTTTTTGATGCAGTCTTCTGCATTGTCTTTATCTAACAAACCAGCACAACATTCGATCAAATAGCCAGTCTCATTTCCATTCACATAGGTTGGCATCCTGAATTGACGTGTAAGCACTACCGATTTATGCTGTTTGTTGTACAATAGAATTGTTGCTCCGTTCCCTCTGTCGTAAGCTTCTCGCTCCTGCACAGATTTGGTGCCGTCTTTTCTAGTGATTTCGAAACCTATTTTCTTGAGTGTGTACCAGTTGTCCGATAGGATTTCAGTGTTTGTAATGTTTACAGATTCCATGTTTTGTTCGTGATTATTTATGACCAAATTACAGCAATTTCCGATTAAGAGGATCGCTTTATTAGAACATAAAATCATAAGATTTAGTATAGAAGAGTTAGAAGCTTTGTAATTTTTTATTATCTTTCGATAAAAATATTGTCAAATAAATTATTGTATGAATCCTTTTAAATCTTCTTTGGGTAATCTTGTTAAGGTTAGTTTAATTGCTTTTTTTCTTGCTTTGCCTGTCGCACTTTTCGCTCAAGGTTATAACACCAAAACTTTTGAAAAAAACATTAAGGCTTTTGATAAAAGAGATTCCATAGAAAACGTGCATCCAGGCTCGAATCTATTTGTTGGGAGTTCCTCTATCACTAAATGGACCGATATCGCTGCTTATTTTCCGGAATCTTATGTCATTAACCGGGGATTTGGTGGTTCAAAATTTGAAGATCTATTGTATTATGCTGATCGGGTAATTATGCCTTATAAGCCAGCTAAGATTTTTATTTACGAAGGCGACAATGATATTGCGAAAGGGATTGATACTGAAACGCTAATTAAACAGGCCACCACCTTGAGAAAAAGAATTGCTGAGGCATTTCCTAAAGTTCCTGTGGTTTTTATCTCAGTAAAACCGAGTGTAGCCAGATGGGATCTTAAAGATAAATATGTAGCCTTTAATCAAGCACTTAAAAAATACGCTGAGAAGCAAAAGCTAACTGCGTTTGTAGATGTTTGGACACCAATGCTCGATGCCAATGGGGAAGTCTTTAAAGATATCTTTTTAAAAGATAACCTGCATATGAAGCCTAATGGCTATCAGATTTGGCAAAAGGCTTTACAACCATTCTTATTGAAAAATAAAAAGTAGGGATTTAATCTAATTGTTCGAATTCTTGAATTGGTGGTTTTTTGAACACCCAGTATTTTTGCAATACGTAGTTGAAACTTAAGGAGACAATAATGTCGACCATAATTCTGGTTAACTTATAGTCGAGATTTAACCAGTTAGTGAAAAGGTAGGTGCCTGATGACTTTAGCGTAATACTTCCCGCTACTACAAAAATAAATTTAACGAGCTGGTTGCCAACAGGCAATTGGCTTGCTCCGAATGTCCAATATCGGTTAACTGAAAAGTTAGCTACGGCGCCAATAATTCCACCAATGGCGATAGAGATGGTATAGTGTATATGCAGCAGTTCGGTGCATAATATCATCACCGAGTAATCCAGCAATCCACCTGTAAATGCCGAAACCTGTGCTTTAGCAAATTCAAAAATGGACTTTATGGTAATCATTAAGCAGCTTTCTTTTTAGCATTTCGCTCTATAGTATCCCGGATATCGCCAAGCTTTAGCAATTTGCGGGTATCTATAATATTGATGAAGAAAAGTGTTATGCATATTACACCCGCGAAATATCCTATTAAACCACCAAATATGACTTCTAAAATAAAAATTAGGGCCAATATGATACGGATTTCAGTAGGACCAACCAGTCCTGAATCTATAGTGTAAACGTCTGTGATTTTGTACCTGAGTTGTGAAATGATCATGGCCCATCCATAAAGAACAACAAATACAAAAGCAATAAGCTCATACTTACTTTTTGCATATACCATATAGCCTAAGCCTATCATTACGGTGCTTACCCAATCCATAATAATATCGAGGGAAAAACCGTACCATTTGCGGGGAATATTGCGATAGTAGGCTATACGCCCATCTAATGAATCGCCAAACCAATTTAGGGCTAAACCAAAAATGCCTAGTAAAAGGTAACTACGGTCTGAATAATTAGCTAATATAAATCCTGCAAGTACCAATACTGATCCAACGGTACCAAGAAAAGTAAGCATGTTTGAAGAAATGTAACTCGGGATTCTAGTTACCAGAAAAGAAAGCGTTTGTTGCTCCAGACTGTTTAAAATGTTGGTTCTTTTTCTATCCTGGAATACTCTTTTTAAATCATCAGTATCTGCGGACGCGATTAAAGTTTCTTCTCTCAATTTATTTTGTTCCATTAAGGCCTTGTAGTATAATTATATTCTACCATGCAAAAGTATAGAATTTTAACAATCGAAAATTGATTTTGTTAGAAAACAACCTTTCTATGATAAAATTATTTTACAGATCTTTTAAGTTCAATCACTGTAATCTCGGGCCAAATGCCTATTCGCCCGGAAAAACCTAGAAAACCAAAGCCTCTGTTGATATTTAAATATCGGCCATTTTCACTGGCAATACCTGCCCAATGCGCGTATCTATATTTTACAGGACTCCATTTTATACCCAATGCTTCAATACCGAATTGCATGCCATGCGTGTGGCCAGAAAGGGTTAAATGTATTTTTGAAGGAAGCCTTTTTACTTCTTCATCCCAATGCGTAGGATCATGTGATAACAGTATTTTAAAATCATTTGGGTTTACATCGATCATTGCTTTATTAAGATCGCCGCGTTCCCCGAAGCCAATACCCCAATTCTCTACACCGGCCAAAATAATTTGCTCGGTATCCTTATGTAGGGTTACATGCTCATCAAGTAATAATCTAAAGCCCAATTCCTGATGGTATTTTTTTAGTTGCTGTAAGTTGGCATGTTTTTCAGTTTCACTTTCCCATTTAATGTAGTCACCATAGTCGTGATTGCCAAGTATAGAAAACTGGCCGAACGGTGCCTTTATCTGTGAAAAATAGCTGATCCAGGGTTTGATTTCCTCTGCTTTGTTGTTCACAAGATCTCCGGTAAAGACGAATAGGTCAGATTGCTGAGCCTTAATTAAATCAATACCTCTTTGTACAGCTTTAGGATTTTGGAAGCTTCCTGCATGTACATCCGAAATTTGGGTGATGGTAAAGCCATCAAAATTTTGAGGAAGATCATCGAAGAATAAAGTGTGTTTGATTACTCTGTACGCATATTTTCCCTTGATGATGCCATAGATAAAGATCAAGATGGTAAGGAGGAAAAGAAATGCAGCAAACTCTACCCAGTATCCATTCCGCGGTTTACCCGCAAATAAACGATAAACATCTGCAGGTAGTAACATCAGGATAAAAACAAATTCAGCTACAAAGAGGACGAGGAAGGCATGGGTGGCTATTTTAAAAAAGATGTCCATACCATTGTCGCGCATTCTTTGCATGGCGTAAGCAAGGGCGGCAGTTATAAGTGTGATAAAAGTCCAGAAAGTCGGTGTGATACCTGGATGGCTACTGAGCGTATGAATGCCTGATAGTACATAGCTGTTCATTAAGAAGAATAGTATGGCGATAATCAGGAAGGGGAAAAGGTTTGTTTTTCGTTTCATTTAATTTCAATTACACTTTGGATGAGAGAGTGTTTGTTGTGTTACATGAAATGACATTACTGTGTTGAATCTCATGATGCTTAGTTTTGAAGATGGTTCTATTGTCTAACCGCGTCAAATGCGGAAATGTATTTATCGATGTAGAATTGTTTTTCGGCGCTTTTATATTGCATGATAAATCTGGGGTGTTCGAGAGCTATGACCTTTTTGAAAAACTGATGCTCCTCATTTAGTTTGCTAAGGAATTTTTCATTCTTACCAGTACCAAAACAAAAGCAGGTGTCTGTATAGACGCCTAGTTTGATGAGCTTGTGGAGGCTTTCAATCATAAAGTCTTTAACAGCATGGATCAGTTCTTTGCTGTCGTAATAATTATAGTTCTTTTCTTTTCCATTAGCATCAATGGAAGTATAGCCAAGCGGACTAGGTGAGTTGATATAGAAGTCTTTGTAAAAGGCATTTACACCACCATAGGCATTGATCATTTCGTAGATAAAAACTGAAGAGAGTTCATGAGTTATTCTTCCTTCATATTGAATGTGGCACTCGCTTTTTAGTCTTTTGGGGTCTGTAAATGGAATGCCCGTTAATCCAGCTCCAAGTCGACTTGGATTTATACCTAAAATAAGATGTCTTGGGTTATTGTCGTTATAGTATTTTCGATAGAAAGTTTCAACAATTCCCATTGTCTTTTCAAATTCAGTAAAGGGGTTCATAATTCGGATACCCGCTGGCAAAGGGGCACCTGTATATTTTAAGTTCTTATTGAAAAGGATAGCTTTATCTGCAAATGTCATCAGGTTAAAAATACAAAATTTTATGATAGTATATGTTTTCTTATCTGTGGAATGTAAATTAAATACCTGAATTATAACATTTTAAATGTTATTTTATGAAATATATACTACAAGTCCTGTATACTTTATATATTTGCTTTATGAACAAAACTAACAACAGCACTATTTATCTGAACATGCAAGCATGTATTAGGTAAAATTATAGGCTGTTGAGACATGATATTGAAGCTTCTCCGGTCCCACAGACAGAGGAGCTTTTTTTAAATAAGACCAAAAGTATGCAAAGTTTTAGGACAGAGTTAGAGAACCCAATTGTCGAAAAAGATATTATTGATCTGGAAAGAAAGATCAGAGAATTTCGCGAAGGTAAAATCCACGATGAAAAATTTAGGAGTCTACGTCTAGCGCGTGGGGTTTATGGACAAAGACAGCCCGGTGTACAAATGGTGCGCATTAAATTGCCATTTGGAAAGGTGACGTTTAAACAATTGCTCCGTATATCTGATGTATCTGATGAATATGCAAGCAGGAACCTACACCTTACCACACGTCAGGATATTCAGATTCACTACGTGAGTTTGGATAGGACACCACAACTTTGGGAAGAATTGCAACGCGATGATGTAACGATCCGCGAAGCTTGTGGAAATACTGTTCGTAACGTAACCTCATCTCCTGATGCTGGGATTAATCCGAACGAACCTTTCGATGTTTCGCCCTATGCGCATGCTTTCTTTACCTACTTCTTGCGTAATCCGATCTGCCAGGAAATGGGCAGAAAAATTAAGTTTTCTTTTTCTTCTGATGAAAGGGACACTGCATTTAGTTATATCCATGATCTTGGTTTTATTCCTAAAATCAATGAACAAGGAGAGCGCGGTTTTAAAGTCTTACTTGGTGGTGGTTTAGGCGCACAGCCTTTCCTGGCCGAGTTGGTGCATGAGTTTTTGCATGAAGATCAGATTATTCCATACGCAGAATCTGTTTTAAGGGTGTTTGATCGCTATGGTGAAAGAGCAAATAGAAATAAGGCGCGTTTAAAATATTTGGTTCAAAAACTTGGATTAGAAGAAGTACTAAGACTAATTGAAGAAGAACGTATAGCGAATAAAGTAAAGTCCTTTAAAATAGATCGGGATGCTGTTCCTCAACCGCAAATACCAGAACTGATTGATTATCCGGTTTTGGACGAGGTGGTTAATGCTATAGATTATAAACACTGGCGAGCAACAAATGTTGTTGCGCAAAAACAAGATGGTTTTTATGCCGTATATATTAAAGTAACTAAAGGTGATATCCCAACTGAGCTTGCTCGTAAATTGGTTGATGCAATAAGCCCGTATGCTGCTGATGAGATTCGTGTTACTCAAAATCAGGGCCTAATGCTAAAGTTTGTGAGAGCAGCTGCATTGCCATCTTTATATGTAGCACTTAACGAGTTGGGTTTTGCAAAACCTGGTTTTGATGGTGTAGGTGATGTAACGACTTGCCCGGGTACAGATACTTGTAACTTAGGTATTTCTAACAGTATGTCGCTTTCTGTTGCTTTGGAAGATGTTATATATGAGGAATATCCAGAGTTGATTTATGATAAAGACATCAAAATAAAAATTAGCGGATGTATGAACTCATGCGGACAGCATGGTTTGGCTCATATCGGGTTTCACGGTAGTTCGGTAAAAGCTAATGGTAAGGTTGTACCTGCTGTACAAGTGATGCTTGGCGGTGGTACTATTGGAGATGGCGCCGGAAGAGTAGCTGAACGCGTAATTAAAGCACCATCTAAACGTGCCACTGATGTATTGAGGACCATCTTGAATGATTTTGCTGCCAATGCTGAAAAGGATGAATCGTTCCACCAGTATTACGATAGAAAGGGCAAAGATTATTTTTATCAAATGTTGAAGCCTTTGGCTGATTTGACCAATTTGAAAGATGAAGAATTCGTAGATTGGGGCCATGAAGGAATATTTATACCAGCCATTGGGGTGGGCGAATGTGCCGGAGTGGTGATAGATTTAGTCGCTACTTTACTACTTGAGGCAGAAGAGAAGTTGGATTGGGCAAAGGCTTCTTTTGAAGCGGAGGCTTGGTCTGATGCGATATACCATAGCTATGCGGTATTTGTGAGTGCTGCAAAAGCTTTGTTATTGGATAAAGGAGTGAACAGCAGTACGCAAATCGGTATCATCCGCGAGTTTGATAACCATTACGTAGCTACCGGAGAAGTGGAACTGGAAGGTTCATTTAACGACCTGGTACTACAAATCAATAAAAATGAACCTACTAAGGAATTTGCAACAGTTTACTTGAATACTGTTGATAAATTCTATAATCAAATGAAAGCTAAAAGAGAGGAGCAATTCAATGATCACTCAAATTAACAATAAAGAACCAAAAATAACACTTGTCGGTGCTGGTCCGGGTGATCCCGAATTAATTACCATGAAAGGTGCCAATGCCCTTAAAACAGCAGATGTTGTTTTATATGATGCATTGGTGAACGAAGGGGTTTTAGATTTCGCTAATCCCAATGCGATTAAGGTATATGTAGGTAAAAGATCAGGAGAGCACTCTTATGGTCAGGATGCCATCAACAAGTTAATGGTGGATTATGCGCTTAACTATGGTCATGTAGTTCGTTTAAAAGGTGGAGACCCTTTTGTATTTGGCAGAGGATATGAAGAATTGGATTTTGCGGCAGGATATAGTATCCCGGTTTCGGTGATCCCTGGTTTATCAAGCTCTATTTCGGTACCCGGTTTACAACAAATTCCGGTAACACACCGAGGTTTAAGTGAAAGTTTTTGGGTAGTTACCGGAACTACTGCTTCGGGACAGATATCTAACGATTTGTACGAAGCTGCACGTTCAAAAGCCACTGTAGTAGTACTGATGGGATTGGGTAAGCTGAAAGAGATTGTTAAACTATTTCAAAATGAAGGCAAACATCAATTACCGGTTGCAGCGATACAAAGTGGCTCAACCGAGAATGAGAAGTTAGCAATTGGCATAGTGGATACTATTGTAGAATTGGTGGAAGAGAAAGGCATAAAAGCTCCGGCTTTACTTATTTTTGGTGAGGTAGTTTCCCTACATCCCTCATTTCAGCCCATCAAGGATTTTTATCAGGCACTTAAAGAAGAATTGTAGTTTTTATGGAGGGCAACCAGTTATTTCCTGTCTTCATTAAATTGAACTCCATACATACGCTGTTGGTGGGTGCGGGACCTGTGGGGCTCGAAAAACTAACGGCAATACTGGGTAATAGTCCTGATGCTAATGTAACTGTTATCGCTTTGGAGGTTTTACCTGAGGTGAAGCAGCTTGCAGAAAAGCATGAAAGGCTAAGCATTTTAACACGTGAATTTTATCCCTCAGACCTTGACGGTATTGACTTGGTTGTTGCAGCTACAAATAATGACGAGCTCAATCAGCAGATCAGGGAGGAAGCTGACCAAAGGAATTTACTTGTCAACTTTGCCGATAAGCCTGATCTATGTAATTTTTATTTGGGTTCCATTGTAAAAAAGGGGGATCTTAAAATAGCGATATCTACAAATGGGAAATCTCCTACCATTGCAAAAAGGTTAAAGGAGGTGCTAAATGATAGTTTACCAGAGGAAATAAATGATACGTTGCAAAATATGCAGGCCCTTAGGAATACGCTTAACGGAGATTTCGCCGCGAAAGTTAAAAAGCTAAATGCGGTAACTTCATCATTGGTTGATGGTAAAGGAGAAAGAGCCGCTAGAGCTAATTTGAAGTGGTTAGTCTGGTTGGCCATTGTATTTTCATTTGCCATCGTGGTCGCTGCTTTTTGGCATAAAGAACCGGAGTTTCAGACCTATATCGCCAACCTTAATCCAATGTTTTATTGGTTTTTAATTGGGGGCTTTATTTTCGCCATGATTGACGGTGCCATAGGGATGTCGTACGGCGTAACCAGTACTTCATTTTCATTGGCCATGGGGGTTCCTCCTGCTTCGGCTAGTATGGGAGTGCATTTGTCAGAGATTTTAAGTAATGGTATTGCCGGTTGGATGCATTATCGTTTTGGTAATGTAAACTGGAAGCTTTTTAAACTATTATTGATTCCGGGGATTATTGGTGCTGTAACAGGGGCTTATTTATTGTCCTCATTAGAACATTACAGCAATTATACCAAGCCAATTGTTTCATTATATACCTTAATACTGGGCTGTGTAATACTATCGAAAGCGTATAAGACCAACCGTAAAAAGTCGGCTCAAAATGGGAAAATAAAAAAGATCTCCTTATTGGGTTTGTTTGGTGGTTTTATTGATGCTGTTGGCGGTGGAGGCTGGGGTTCAATTGTATTGTCTAGCTTAATTGCAGGAGGCCGAAACGCCAGATTTTCTTTAGGAACGGTAAAGATTACCCGTTTTTTTATTGCATTAATGAGCTCGCTAACCTTTATCACCATGTTAAATGGCGCGCATTGGGAAGCTGTTGCAGGTTTGGTTATTGGAAGTGCATTGGCATCGCCAATTGCGGCAAAGGTTTCTAATAAGATATCAGCTAAGACCATTATGGTTTCAGTTGGGATACTTGTGATTTTAGTGAGCCTGCGCAGTATCATCAATTTTATTCTAAAATTAGTTTAATCATGAAGGAAAAATTAGCAGAAATAGCCGAAAAAATTAAGAGTCTTGATCCGGTAGCTGCCTTGCAGTTTTTTGCAGATCAATATCCTGGAAAGATTGTTTTTTCTACAAGTTTTGGATGGGAAGATCAGGTGATTACACATATGATTTTTGCCAATAACATCCCCATTGAAGTTTTTACATTGGAAACGGGTAGGCTATTCCCGGAAACATACTATGTGTGGAACCGCACTTTAGAAATTTATAATAAACCCATTAAAGCCTATTTTCCTGATACTGAAGCTGTACAGGCAATGGTAAATAAAAAGGGGCCAAGTAGCTTTTATGAGTCTGTAGAGAACAGAAAGGAATGCTGCGGGATTCGCAAGTTAGAGCCTTTAAGAAGAGCGCTAAAAGGAAATGACTTATGGGTAACCGGAATCAGGTCAGAACAATCTGTAAACAGACACGATATGTCGAACCTGGAATGGGACGAGCAAAATCAGCTGATCAAATTTCATCCGATCTTTTTCTGGTCGCTGGATGAAGTGAAGGCATATATAAAAACAAATAATATTGTTTACAATACCTTACATGATAAGGGATTCCCAAGTATAGGTTGTGCACCTTGTACAAGGGCGGTTAGTGAGGGAGAAGATTTTAGAGCCGGCCGTTGGTGGTGGGAAGATCAATCAAAAAAAGAATGTGGTTTGCATGCCACAACGTAATTGCAACAGGATATGAGTAAGTATAATTTAGATTATTTAGACGAATTAGAGGCCGAGGCTATTCACATATTACGTGAGGTTGCAGGGCAATTTGAAAAACCGGCTTTACTGTTTTCAGGAGGTAAGGATTCTATTACATTGGTGCGCTTAGCTGAAAAAGCTTTCCGACCGGGTAAATTTCCTTTTCCACTTGTACACATTGATACTGGGCATAACTTCGAGGAAACCATTACTTACCGTGATGAGATGGTGCAACGATTGGGCGAAAAACTAATTGTAGGCAGCGTTCAGGAGTCCATTGATCAGGGAAAGGTGGTGGAGCAAACAGGTAAAAATGCCAGCAGAAATGCTTTGCAAACTGTTACCCTTTTAGATACCATCGCGCTGCACGGTTTTGATGCCTGCATTGGTGGTGCCAGGAGAGATGAAGAAAAAGCGCGTGCTAAGGAACGTATTTTTTCGGTAAGAGATGAGTTTGGTCAGTGGGATCCTAAGCGTCAGCGTCCAGAGTTATGGAACATTTACAATGGTCGGATCCATAAAGGCGAAAACGTACGGGTATTTCCGATCAGTAACTGGACAGAGCTTGATGTCTGGAACTATATCAAAAGAGAAAATATAAGCTTGCCTTCGATCTATTTTGCTCATTACAGAGATGTAATTACCCGTAATGGACAGTTAATGGCAGCTTCTCCATTTTTAAATATGGACGAAGAGGACGTTGTTGAACATAAAAAAGTAAGGTTCCGTACAGTTGGTGATATGAGCTGTACTGCTGCGGTTGAATCTGATGCTGATCAGATCGATATAATTATTGAAGAAATCAGCGCATCAAAAATTAGTGAACGAGGTGCCCGCATGGACGATAAAGTTTCGGAAGCTGCTATGGAAGACCGCAAAAAGGGAGGATACTTTTAATGAATATACTTAAATTTTTTACAGCCGGTAGTGTTGATGATGGTAAGAGCACGCTTATTGGAAGGTTGTTATACGATACGGATTCCATCCTTGCAGATCAATTAGAAGCTTTACAGCAATCTAACCGTAAAAATGATGACGGAACAATTGACCTGGCCATTTTAACGGATGGTTTAAGGGCAGAACGTGAACAGGGAATCACCATTGATGTAGCTTACAAATATTTTCAGACGGATAAACGTAAATTTATTATTGCTGACACCCCGGGGCACATTCAGTACACCCGTAACATGGTTACCGGAGCATCTACAGCCAAATTGGCTATCATTTTAATTGATGCCAGAAATGGTGTAGTTGAGCAAACTATCCGCCATTCGTATTTGGTGTCCTTATTGGGTATTGAGCATATAGTGGTGTGTTTAAATAAAATGGATATGGTGGGATACAGCGAAACCGTATTCACAGCAATTACTGATAAGTATAAAACGTTGGCAGCTCAATTGAATTTAAAGGATGTGAATTTTATTCCTGTAAGTGCTTTAAAGGGTGATAATGTGGTAAATGAATCCGAAAATATGGCTTGGTACCATGGCCGTAGTTTATTACATTTTCTGGAAACCGTTGATGTAGAAACGGGGGCAGAGTCTGATCTTGCACGTATGCCTGTACAATGGGTTGTAAGGCCACAGACAGATGAGCTGCATGATTACAGAGGTTATGCTGGTCGTATTTTAAGTGGCGAATTTAATGTAAATGATAAGGTGACCGTTTTGCCATCTGGAAGCAGCTCCGTGATCGAAAGAATAGAAATATTTGATCAGCAACCTGCCACTGCATTTGCGGGACAGTCGGTAACGCTTCATTTGAAAGATAATATTGATATCAGTAGGGGCGATGTATTGGTTAATTCTGACCATCTACCACAAAACTCTAAACTGATAGAAGCTGATGTTTGCTGGATGGATGCTCGACCACTTGATGACAGCATTACTTATCTGTTGCAGCACAATAGCAAAATAACGAAATGTAAAATCTCTGAAATTGTTTACAAAGTGGATATTAATACGCTGGAAAAACAAGAAGCGCATGATTTTAAATTGAATGATATTGGACGAATCGTTCTGAAAACAGCAGATGAACTTGCATTTGATTTGTATACAGATAATAAAGCGAATGGTGCGGCCATTTTGATTGATAGCAGAACCAATTTAACAGCTGCAGCATTGATGTTTAGGGCTATAGCGGATTAAATTATATTTAAATAATTTATTTACGTTAAATATTTGCATTCGTTATTGTAATCGCTATTTTGAGGTGATTTTTAAAGCCTCGAATTATGGAGATTATACACCTTAGTGCAGAATGTTATCCTATAGCTAAAGTTGGTGGTTTAGGTGACGTTGTGGGTGCCTTGCCAAAGTATCAAAACAAGCTTGGGCATGTTGCTAAGGTAGTAATGCCTGCATATCAAAACAAGTTTATACAAGAGAATGAATTTGAGGTAGTTTATGATGGCTGGGGTAAACTCGGCTTTCATAACTTTACCGTAAAGATATTTAGGGAGAAGACCAATAAATTGGGCTTTGACCTATATCTTGTTCACATTGCCGGCCTATTGGACAGGGAGATGGTGTACGGGTACGACGATGATACGGAACGTTTTCTGGCTTATCAGATCGCTGTGCTCGATTGGATGGCCCAATGGGAACATCGTCCTGATGTAATCCATTGCCATGACCATCATACCGGATTGGTACCCTTTATGGTTGCTTATTGTCATCAGTTTAAAAGTTTAAGCCATATTCCTACCGTTTTAACCATTCACAATGCTCAATATCAGGGGCAGTTTGGTTGGGATAAGCTCCATTATATTCCGACTTTTGATTTGTGGAAATCTGGTCAGTTGGATTGGAAGGGGGCTATTAATCCATTAGCTGCGGCCATTAAATGTGCATGGCGGGTTACAACAGTTTCTCCGAGCTATTTGGATGAGATCAGCTTTAAAGCAAACGGACTGGAAGATTTGCTTGCCCAGGAGCGTAGTAAGTCCTTCGGTATCCTTAATGGAATTGACAATGAAGTCTGGAATCCGCAGACGGATCCCATGCTGGAGAAAAAATTTACCCTACGTACAGTAGACGCCGGAAAGCAGGCAAATAAAGAAGCGCTTTGTAAGGTTTTTAATCTGGATCCGGAAAAACCATTGTTTACTTTTATTGGTCGGTTGGTGGGTGAAAAGGGTGCTGATTTGCTGCCTGATATATTTTATAACGCTTTAATCACTCATAACGGAGAAATAAATATATTGGTACTTGGATCTGGTGACCCGCAGGTAGAAGGTCGGTTATGGCAATTGAAAGAAGCCTTCCCGGGAAATTACAATGTTTACATTGGATATAATGAACATTTGTCGCACCAGATTTATGCAGGGGCAGATTTTCTGCTGATGCCAAGTAGGGTAGAGCCCTGTGGTTTAAATCAGATGTATGCTTTAAGGTATGGAACGATTCCTATTGTGAGGAGAATTGGCGGACTAAAAGATACCGTGATTGATATTGGAGATGGTGGTTTTGGTATTTGTCATGATCAGAGCAGTGTTTGGGATGTGGGACATGCTATAGGCCGGGCATATGATTTATATCAGAATGCAAAAGAGGTAAAAGAAATACGTAAGTTTATAATGCAGCTGGATCATTCATGGGATAAGGCAGCGCAACAATATATAGATCTATACCAAATATAAAATGAAACCATCATGGCTACATGATAGCTTCATCACGAAAACGAATATATAAACTAGATGAAAAACTATGACTGACAATGTATTGGGGGTGATCCTTGGCGGCGGTCAAGGTTCAAGGCTGGCGCCATTAACGCAAACCCGCTCTAAACCAGCGGTACCAATAGGGGGGAAATATCGGTTGGTAGACATTCCAATCTCTAACTGCCTAAATTCTGGCATACACAGGATGTTTGTCTTAACGCAATTCAATTCTGCATCATTAAACAAACACATTAAAAACACTTATCATTTTAGCCATTTTAGTTCGGCATTTGTTGATATTCTTGCTGCTGAGCAAACGCCTGATAATCCAACCTGGTTTCAGGGAACAGCAGATGCGGTTAGACAAACTATGCATCATTTGCTGAATCATGAGTTTGAGTATGCATTGATTTTATCTGGTGATCAGTTGTATCAGATGGATTTCAATAAAATGGTACAGGAGCATGCTAGTAAAGGTGCAGAAGTAAGTATTGCTACAATTCCGGTAACTGCAAAAGATGCTACGGATTTTGGGATATTAAAGGTTAATGAGGATAGTTTTATTACCTCTTTTATAGAAAAGCCTGCTGCTGAATTGCTGCCGGACTGGTCGTCTGATACTGGTGCAGAAATGCAGGCAGAGGGGCGCGATTATTTGGCTTCAATGGGTATTTATATTTTCAACAGGGATTTGCTGGTTAAAATCCTGTTAGATAACCCTGATGAGAAGGATTTTGGTAAAGAAATTATCCCAAGGGCAATGGCACATAATAAAGTATTGAGTTTTCAGTACGAAGGCTATTGGACGGACATAGGGACAATTGCTTCCTTTTTTGAAGCGAATCTGGGACTGACTGATGATATCCCTAAATTTGACTTGTTTAATAGCCACCAAAGTATATTTACAAGGCCAAGGATGTTGCCACCTTCAAAAATATTAGGCACAACATTAAATAAGGCCGTAATTGCTGAGGGTTGCATTTTACAAGCTAAAGAGATTAAACACGCCGTGATTGGGATCCGCTCAAGAATAGGGGTAGATACAGTAATTGAGAATGCTTATGTCATGGGTAGCGATCGGTACCAGACTTTGCAGGAAATTGAAGAGGAGAAAGAGAAGCAAAAACCTTTGATCGGAATAGGTGAAAGATGCAGGATTATAAATGTCTTGGTTGATAAGAATTGCAGGATCGGAAATGATGTGCAAATTATTGGGGGCGACCATTTGCCTGATGGCGACCATCCATTGTATACCGTAAAGGATGGTATAGTTGTGGTTAAAAAGGGCGCTGTTATTCCAAATGGAACGGTGATTTGATGAGTATACCCTATCTGTTAATATTATTCAGGTTATTATTGGCACCTGTAATATTGGGCTTAGGCTTTTATTGGGGATCAGAAAGTCGTTTTCTGATCCTCATTTTAATGTATCTGGGGTTGATATCTGATATTTTTGATGGTATAATCGCAAGAAAGCAAGGGTTGTCTACTGAAAAGATGCGCCGATTAGACAGTCAGACTGACTTAATATTCTGGATTGCTGTAGCTATTAGCTGTTATTTAATTTATCCTGAAGCGATATCTGACAAAATATATGGAGTTGTTCTGCTGATCGTTATGGAAGCGGTTTGTTATATGACCAGTATTATAAAGTTTGGAAAGGAAACCTGTACCCATGCCTTTGTCTCTAAAATGTGGGGACTTACACTGCTGGCCGCATTTACTTCCCTGCTTGCTTTTGGATATGGTGGCTGGTCGTTAAATGTAACCATCGTAGTGGGCCTGATTTCTCATATAGATGTACTGCTTATCATTTTACTTTTGCCGAAGTGGACACACGATGTTCCAAGCTTTTATCATGCTTATTTGATCAGGAATGGACGTAGCTTTAAGAAAAGTAAATATTTGAACAGCTAATCCGATAAACGCTTATCGGATAAAGAAGTTTCCACACCCGTGCGGAAAAATAGGCGATTTAAAGCGGGTTAAAAATGTAGCTGGAGAGTGCTTATATTTGTATTATGCAACGCAGTTTTACAGATCAGTTGGGTAATACCATTCAATTTAATTATCCGCCCAAAAGGATTGTTTCCTTAGTTCCCTCTCAAACAGAGTTATTATTTGATTTAGGCCTGGATAGGGAGGTGGTTGGTTTGACTAAATTTTGCATTCATCCTGTCGGAAAATTTGCAGAACGTACAAAAGTAGGGGGGACTAAGAAATTAAATATTGAACAGATCCGCAGTTTAAAGCCAGATTTGATTATTGGAAATAAAGAAGAGAATACACAAGCTCAGATAGAGGAGCTGATGGGAGAGTTTCCGGTTTGGATGAGTGACATTTATAATTTGGAAGACGCTAAAAGTACAATAAATCAAATAGGAGCGTTAGTGGATCGACAGCCTGAGGCAGCATATTTAAATCATTTAATCAATGCAGGGTTCAGTGATTTACAGACTTTAGCGCTGCAACAGGGGATTGATAAAAAGGTAGCTTATTTGATATGGAAGGATCCTTATATGCTGGCTGGTAGGAATACTTTTATTGATGATATTTTGGCTTTAAACGGATTGCAAAATGTGATTAAGCAAAGTCGATATCCTGAATTAGAGTTAAAAGAGCTCGTGATTTTAAAACCGGACCTGGTTTTTCTTTCTTCGGAGCCTTATCCTTTTAAAGAAAAGCATCTGGAGGAAATTAGAGCTTTGATTCCCGATGCCAAGGTAATGCTTGTGGATGGCGAAATGTTTTCCTGGTATGGAAGTAGACTGGTTAAAGCCGTTCAATACCTGTTTCAATTGCAAAAAGAATTATTGTAAAAATGGCTTCATAGCCTGCGTGTACTAAAAGTTGGAAAATAAAATTAAAAATATTTTTCCTGTAAACCAGTTGGTTAACTAAAGCTGTTGAATATAATTCAGAAATCTTTTTGACTTATAAAAATAATATCTACATTTGCAATCCCGAAAGGGGACATCCTAACTGCGGAAGTGGCGTAATTGGTAGCCGCACCAGACTTAGGATCTGGCGCTTCACGGCGTGGGGGTTCGAGTCCCTTCTTCCGCACAA
>RCUH01000230.1_pt1 | contig 70406 bp, 62 predicted proteins | sample 2166191 | NCBI WGS metagenome assembly RCUH01 (sample SAMN09932848, study PRJNA488358) | compost metagenome | feature: garden; material: soil; isolation source: compost soil in an enriched community after 214 h of incubation | place: Germany: Experimental Botanical Garden Goettingen | collected... | reverse complement strand
GAGCCGGACGCTCGGGAAAGGGGGCTTGGGATCTCCCAATTGTCAGGATGCTCACGCTATGTTCGAGCCACAATCTCCTTAAATACCGGCACACAAAAAGTCAGCCTACTCGATCAAACCGTGATAGAACCAATCCCCACTGCTGAGATCGATAGAGACTTTGTAGAGAACACAGTTCGGCATTTTTACAGGTTCTACCGGAGCATCCTTGCAGTGATGAACCAATCTTCTCACGCTAGCGCCATGAGTAGAGACCGCGATGCTCTTCAAATGCATATTGGCTTTACAAAAATTCTCAATCCAACGAACCATGCGTTGCAAATGATCTGTCTTTGACTCACCATTTGGAAACTTGAAGTGCTCATCCGCAGGATTGTTTGAAATCCAACGCTCCCACTCGGTTTTGTATTGCGTGAGAATGACCTCTCGATGCAAACCTTCGATATCCCCTAAGTTGCACTCTCGCAAATCCGGAGTTTGATGAAGAGGCAGACTTTTAGACGCATTGACGATGGAAGCCGTTTCTAAAGCACGACTGAGATCACTAGAAACAATCACTTCAAGATCATGACTTTTGAGAATCTTTGCGAGATCAGCGGCTTGCTGACGACCATTTTCATTTAAAGGAATGTCGGTGTGACCTTGAAAGCGTTGCTCTTTGTTCCAGTCAGTTTCACCATGGCGGAAAATATAAAGATCTTTTTTTGACATGAAGTTAGCTTAGAGCAGAACTTTTAAAGGGTCATCAGATATACCGAGTTCAACACTCTGCTTTCGACCATGGGCTAAAAAAAGGTGTGAGCTATGGTCACAACTGAGAATCCACTGTGACCCTTTTGCTACAGATCCAAGATAAGCACATCGCCTCGGTCTTCAACCACACCCGAAATCACATCGCCCACTTGGAAACGGCATTGCCCTTGGACCAAATCCACATGCAGACCTTCCTGGTACAGCTTGCCCTCACTCAAACCACAGGTTTGATGCTGCTGAACTCTCGTCTCATTCGTGAGGAGAACCTGGCAGCTCTCAACCTTCATCACAACGTCTTTCACGTGACCGAGAATCTGCGCCGTTCCTATGCAGTTGGCATGAGCAGAAAGACTTGCGAAAAGGACTGTCATAAGAATGAATTTATTCATTTAAATCTCCAGTGAAGAGTTCTTTACAAACTGGTCTCCGAGAGTGGTGGTGAACTATCCCGTAAATCTTGGTTTCCCGAGCCGGATGCTCGGGAAAAGGGGCTTAGGGTCACCCAATTGTCAGGATGCTCAAGCCGCGATCGAGCTGCGATCTCTTTAAATACCACCACACTAAGGGATCAGATTTAGTTCTTTATAAAGGAGATTCTCAAAAAACTCTGTCAGGATTTCGTCTGAAGTCCATTTCCCTGAGGCGACCAAACCATTCTCAGATCCAATTGACGTATATTCGTTCTCAAAGTCAAAAAATGGCTGCCTCAAATACCTGCTCCATAATTTCTCCACAGTGTTTAAAGTTTGAACCGACTCTTCGAGGTCCTGTGTCATCTAAATGGAGGCCTCATGGATGGAGCCAAGATCACAGTCTGTGGTTTGTTTATTCTTTTTACTCAAACGGCTTTAGGAATGAGCCCGACAGAGTATTGGACGAAGAAATATCAACGTGCTCCTAGCACGAACACTTCGACGGAAAGAATCGAAAAGCTCAAAGCTCCTTCTGCAGAAAAGTTGAGCCTGGTGATTCCTTCTTTTGTCGTTCACGGTATTAAACCCACTCGCGAAGCCTACACCGTGATGCCGCGAAAAATGGATGAAGGTGGAAACACCGTTGTCACCCCAGGCTTGGGTTTAGAGTACAAAATGGAGGGGGGTCTCATGTTGATGGCCGCCATGGTGAAGGATTGCTACGACAATTTAGCCGGCACTTTTCAGATCGGAAAGCTCTATGAGATTGATGACCGTTCCAACTTTGGCTGGTCTGTGGGAGTCTATGCACGGCAAACTCCCTTTGCTTGCGAAGTGAAGCAAACCGGTCCTTACACACGAACAGATTGTTATCAGTTAGACAGCTACTCTTGGAAGTTCATGGGGAGCGTCGATGGACAATCCGTCGATATCATTCCCATGCCCTTCTTGCACTTTTCAACGGCTCTTTATAAAAGCCGACAGTTTCAATTGGATTTTAAAATCATGACCAACGTGGTTCTGAACGAAGTGGGTTTTGGGATTCCCTTTTAAAGATTATAAACTGATCCACGACAATTGTCAGGATGCTCACACTGTGATCGAGCTACAATCTCTGTAAATACCACCACACTAAGGGATCAGTTTCTAAAGATTGTAAGCCGGATCTTTTTTATAGTGAGCAAAGGGATCAAACTGATAGTTCGCCAGCTTTTTCTTCTTGTTATACTTCTGCCAACGCTCGGCCGCCGCAAAAAGATCATAGTCGATACCGCCAGAGGTCAATTGCTCGCTGAGAGTATTGGGAATAGGTTTTTCCGTGGTCGCACGTTGGAATTGCAGTTGGGGCTTCACAAAGCCTTTTTGCTTCTCATGATTTATGAAAGAAGACATCTGCAGGAAATCAAACTTGGCTTCGAAGGTGATGTTTTTTCCCGCGACAGCCCACTTTGAACTTGGGAACTCTTCATTCAAAGCCAATCTTAAGGCACGCACAACGTGCACTTTTAAAATCGGATCCTCCGCCCGTGCACGCAAAGACTTTTCAATCAAGTATCCATGAGGATCCACAGCAAAGCGCAAATGCACACTCCCGAAATGGTTGTACTGCGCCAAGAGAGAATCAAACATCAGGTTTTCATCAATTTTGGTAAAAACCTGACGATGAAAATCCCAATTGTCACTGTCCCCTAACATATTCGCCGGACCCACCTGAAAATCAGCGGCATCACTTTCACTCACGGCCGCCACTTCATGGCTTTCTTGTTTTAGATCATAACGTTGAAATAAGTTCTGAACGAGGGCCTTGTTTGCTGAAGATGCCGAGCCAGTCCGCGACGTACCCTGACCACGAAAGGGTCCCCCGACCGAACGAGTTTCCATAACGATTTGCAAGTCCACGATCTCCTCTGCCACTTCGGGTTCGGGAACAACTCGGAGACTCATTAAGGTTCCGACAAGAACCCCATGGAGAGCTAAAGAAAGAATCAGCCAGGACATTGCCTTCATAGAGCAAAACGCTAGCTTAAATTGAGAATGGTATATAGGGATTTTTTAAGACCCTGCGCGCCGCCAAGAAAGCGACGCTCTGCCAAACAGAAAGAACCAGACACCTTCAAGGTCCTATTTTGTGGTAGCATCATTGGGTATGTCAAAAAAAGGAAACAATTCTAACCCCAGTACGAGAACCACTGCTCTAGCGGCGTACAATACGCTCATTATCGCTGGCCAGCTCGTCAACTTTCCTTCAAACAATAAGGCGTTAACAGATTTTCCCATTTTAAAGGGACTCTCTTTTGTGCTCATTTTTATTTCTTTGGCGGCGGCAATAGCTTGTATTTGGTTCGCCTTTAAAATTTCAAGATCGTCAGCAAAGCCCGAGCAGATACAAGCTCAAGATCAGACCTTAGAAAAGGGCGCCCCTGTTAAACTCAACCCCCTTGCGAAGGCCTTAATAGCCATGTTTTGTGCGCAAATCTGTGCGCTTATACTACTCATTGGTATTCGTTTCTTGGCGCTTATTATTTGATGTGACTCAGAAGGCCTCGTCAGCCACCTTTAAGGGACGGTCCAGCCGGCGAAGCGTTGGACTTCTTGGGAGATGTCCGCACCGAGTTCGACGTGACGGTAGCTTGTTGGCGAGTCCCAGATTTTGCGGACCATTTTGTTCATGACATCGTGGCCGGCTTTAAAAAGAACCACGTGACCCATGAGGGGCATTTCTAGAGTGACCAAGTCACCGAGGGCATCCAAGGCCTTGTGACGAACGAATTCGTCTTCCCAGCGCAATCCTCCGGGGTTGAGAATGTCGTTTTGATCAAGCACAACAGTGTTGTCCAAAGAACCACCGCGAGCCAAGCCACGGGATCTCAAGGCCTCCACGTCCTTCATGAAACCAAAAGTTCTTGCCCCCGCGATATCGCGACCGAAAGATTGTTCGTTGATATCCAGGTCAATCACTTGCTTGCCGATTCTTGGATGAGGGAAATCAATAGTCACCGTCAAACGCAGTCCATGATAAGGAACCACATAGGCGTGCTTTTCACCTTCACTAAAATAAATAGGCTCAGTGACATAGCAGTATTTGCGAGGTTGATCTTGCTCAACGATGCCCACATCCAAGAGAGCTTTTAAGAAATCCTTTGCACTGCCATCGGCAATAGGGATTTCAGGGCCATCCAGTTCAATGAAAAGATTATCGATTCTCAACGCTGACAAAGCCGACAGGCAATGCTCAATGGTCGCCACTGAGAAATCAGGGCCACCAATAGTTGTCTGATAAGATGTGGCTTGAACACTTTTCGCAGACACCTTCAAAGAAGGAGAACCCGGAAGATCCGTGCGGATAAAGTAAACTCCCGTATCCGCTGGTGCAGGTTTAAAAGTCAGTGTGCAAGGATCACCTGAGTGAATTCCCACACCGTGCACCATAGTCTTTTTACGAATCGTCTTTTGCAAAAACATCTTGAGGTGACTTTACCTCAACTACGAGGCCTTCGCAATCCGCATTTGCCCGACAACATCACCCTTCCAGTTCGTCACTGAAGGTTGAGTGAAATCAGAAAGAGCCTTGAATTCGTCTTGAGAAAGACCACCTAAGGCCAAGAGAAGAGCCGACGTCGCCACTTGTGCAGCACGACCCGCACCATCAGCAGCTTTCACCGCGAAAGCCAAGCCCTTTGCAGGAATAAGACCTGTATAAACGCCCTCAGCGCCATTCTTGATGATGGCACGACCTTGCGACTTTTCCACCACAGCCGTGACAAATTCGCCACTACCTGAAAGATAAAGAGGCTGATTTCTAACAGCAGACATAAGTCTCTCTGCTGCGACTTTTCTTGTCGCAGATTCCTTTGGATTGATCAACGCCGACATCCCCACAGCAATAGCTTGCAGAGGCAACGCATAGGTTGGGATTCCACATCCATCTACACCGTGAACGATTTTAGCGTGATCTGTTTTCGTGACTTCACTGAGAACTTTGCGCAAACGCAGTTGCGCCTTGTGATTATATTGTTCATAGCCGGCCAGATCCTCACCGAGATGCAAACATGTCGTGAGGATTCCCATGTGCTTGCCCGAACAGTTATTGCAAATACCCGTGGGCTTATGACCTTTGCGAATCATATCGTGAGCAGCGGCCTCGTTGCGGGGCCAATGACCACCACACGCCAGAGCCGATTCTTTGATCCCGGTTTTTTCCATCCACTCCATGAGAGCAGACAGATGTTCTTTCTCACCACTGTGAGAAGAACATGCTAAAGCCAACTGTTTATCACTGAGAGAAAACTTATCCGCGGCGCCGGATTCAATGAGCGGAAGAGCTTGGAGCATCTTGATGGATGATCTGGGGAAGGTCAGAAAAGCTGGGTTGCCCCAGTAATTTGTCAAACCCCCATTCTCATTCACCACCACGGCCATCACTTGATGAAGACTCTCGACAACGGGTCCTCTCAAGACTTCAACGACCAAAGGCTGCTTAGATGCCATAGCTATCCCTCCATGTTTAGAACCATGTTCTTCGCGTACTCCGTAATTACACGTCCACGCTGTGTCTTTTGGATAAAACCTTCCTGAATAAGGAAGGGTTCATAGACCTCTTCAAGGGTATCACGTTCTTCGCTCAAAGCGGCAGCTATCGTATCAATTCCGACCGGTCCACCACTGTATTTTTCCATAATAAGACTCAGGATTTTGCGATCCATGAGGTCTAGACCATATTGATCCACACCGAGTTGGTTTAATGCATAGACAGCAATCTCTTTATTGATCGTCCCGTCACCTTTCACTTGTGCATAATCACGCACTCGCTTAAGGAGGCGATTCGCCACACGGGGAGTTCCGCGCGAACGACGAGCCACTTCCTCCGCCCCGGCCATATCCATTCTCACTTTGAGAATTTCAGACGAACGCATAAGAATTTTTTGCAGAGCTTCTTTTTCATAGAACTGCAAGCGCTCAACAATACCGAAACGATCCCGAAAAGGAGAGTTCAGCAAACCCGCACGGGTTGTGGCTCCCACCAAGGTGAAAGGTGCCAATGAAAACTTCATCGAACGCGCGCCCAGGCCTTCACCCGTGACGATGTCGATATAATAATCTTCCATGGCCGTATAAAGATACTCTTCCACATGACGACTTAAGCGATGAATTTCATCGATGAATAGAACCGAGTTCGGCTTGAGCGAAGTCAATATCGCTGCCAAATCGCCTTTTTTATCAATGGCCGGAGCCGAGGTCATTTTTATCTCGCTGCCCATGTCATTGGCGATGATCTTTGCCAAAGTGGTTTTCCCCAAACCGGGAGGACCGCTGAGTAAGATGTGATCTAAGGGCTCGTTGCGATGCTTAGCTGCCGCGACGAAAACTCGCAATTTTTCTTTGACGTTTTCTTGTCCAGGAAAGTCTTCAAAGTGCTGGGGACGAAGTTCGTTCTCCCAGGTTTTTTCGCCTTCCGTTGGATCGCCCTCAAGGATGCGACTCATGACAAGCTCCCAGAAAGAGTTTGGAATCCTTTACGAACGCCATCCTCCACAGAAATTTCGCGTGGAAGAGCGGCCACAAATTGGTCTACCAATTGAGATTTATAACCAAGGTTCAACAAGGCTGAAGTGATTTGCGTGTGAGCTTCTGACTTCGCCTTCACCGCGTCGTCGATAGAAACCAATTTGCCTTTCAGAGTCAGAATGATCTGCTCTGCGGTTTTTTTGCCGACCTTTGGCAAACCCGACAAAGCCTTTGCATCCCCGGCTTCAATCATTTCCTGAATTTTTGCAGGACGACCGCCAGACAAAATACTCAAAGCCATTTTCGGCCCCACGCCATTCACTTTCAACAAAGACAGGAAAAGATTTTTCTCTTCTTTGTCATGGAAACCAAAAAGTGTCAGAGCGTCTTCGCGCACATGGGTGTGAATCCAAACGATGATATCCTTCCCCAAAAGAGTGTGGAAGTCGCCGAGAGTATTGGATGAAGAGTGGATTTCATAACCCACTCCTTGAACATCAATGAGAGCCGTGTCGCTCATCACTTCAATGATTTTTCCTCTTAAATATCCAATCATAAATTCACTGCTCTCTGTAAAATAGATTTCTTTTTCATTTCAAAGGCATGGTGACAAGCCATGGCCAAGGCGTCGGAGGCATCAATGCGATTGATCGAAGTGATGTTTAAAACCGCTTTGAGAATGGCTTGCACGTCTTCCTTCGACGATCCCCCATTTCCCGTCACACCTTTTTTAACCACGCGAGTGGCATACTCGGCCACATCAGCTTTGCCGACTCCAGCTTCATACATGATCACGCCGCGAGCGTGACCGAGCTTGAAGGCACTATCAGCATTTTTACCCAAAAAGATTTTTTCAATCACCACGTGATCGGGATTGTATTTCGTCATCACTTCCCGGAAAGCCAAGCCCAGCTCGGTCATGCGGGATGGGAAGCCGTTATCGGTATCGAGCATAATCACACCGTGATTGATATGTTCGATTTTACCGTTCGTCACACGAATAACGCCAAAACCTGTAATGCGGGAGCCGGGATCTACCCCGAGAATTGTCAAACTCATCGCTTAATCTGACGCTGAACCTATTGCTTAGTCAATGAATCTGCTCTAGAATTCAAGCATGCCCAAAATCGAAGCAAGCACAGTCGAAAAATACCAACTGATTCTCGAGAAAGATCCGAACTCTCAGGTTTTCGCACCTCTTGCCGATGCGTATAGAGAAATGGGCATGTTGAAAGAAGCCTACAAGACAGTGACGGCAGGAGTTCGACGCCATCCGCTATTTGTCGGTGGACTGGTTGTTTTCGCTCGTATTCATAGAGACATTGGCGAATTTGCGAAAGCTCTTGATGCCTTAAAAAAGGCCACAGCCCTGGCTCCAGAGAATATTTTGGCGCACCAACTCACTGCAGAAATTCACTTGGCGAGCAAAAATCCGAAGGATGCTTTAAAAGCTTTCAAGATGGTTTTGTTTTTAAATCCCCAAAGTCAGTCCGCAAGAAAAGCCGTCACTAAACTCGAGTCACTCACCGCAGACGAGTACGACGACGAAGTTTTCTCTATGACTAAACTTCCCGATGTAAAATTAGACTCCTCAGAGGCTCCCCCTGAAGAGGTGGAGATGATCCATCCCTCGGCCATCCAAGCCAAGCCCGGTAAAGCCTTGGAGAGAATGCTTTCTCTTATTGATGCTTTTATTGTCCGCAATGACCTGGAAAAAGCGCAAACACTTCTTAAGGACAGCGAAATGGAGTTCGGGAAGAACCCAGAAATCACTCGCCGCCTCCAAAGTTTGCAGGTGCGCTATTCCGATAATGACGAGGCCCTGCCTTTAAAACCATTACAGCCCCGCGAGAAGCTGATTCAGCAGAAAAAGCTCCAAACTCTTGAGATGCTGCTTCGCAGAATTGAAGACTACAGAGCTGAGGGTTGACCTCCCCCCATATTTTCGGCGTATATTAGTCCCTCATACCGAAACAGCCCGTCGCCCGCCACCTGTGGTTTTTCAATCAAGGAAGGCGTTACGATGTTGTTTCACTAGAGAGGAATCTTAGAATGTACGAAACGTCGGATTTTAAAAAAGGCCTAAAAATCATGCTTGAGGGTAAACCCTATGTGATCGTGGACTTCCAACACGTAAAGCCTGGTAAAGGGAACCAGTTTACCCGCACTAAATTGAGAAACATGCTCACTGCTCAAAACCTCGAATTGACTTTCAAATCAGGTGAGAAGTTTGAGGTTCCCAATGTAGAAAACAAAGAGATGAACTTCCTCTATAAAGATGATTCTGGCTACAATTTCATGCAGCCTGAGACATTCGAACAAATCACCATGAATGACGAAGATTTGGGCGAATCAAGATTCTTCCTGACTGAAAACCTCAAAGTCGTTGTTCTTTTCTACAACGAAAAAGCAGTTGCTGTTGACGTTCCAAAGGCTGTGAACCTGAAAGTGGCTAAATCTGATCCAGGCATCAAAGGTGACCGCGTTTCAGGAGCAACTAAGCCTGCAACTATGGAAACCGGCCTCGTTGTGGCTGTTCCATTGCATATCAATGAAGGCGATGTTCTTCGTATTGACACGGAGTCTGGCGACTACGTTGAGCGCGTCAATCAGAAATAGTGTTGAGCTCAGACAAAAATAAGTCTTGCGCTTTGCATTAAGTCTCCGCAATCATTAAATGATATTGCAAAATAAAGGGGTCCAAGTTGGGCCCTTTTGTTTTGGTGCCGGAGGCATGATTTGTCCACTTACGTTGAGTTAGAAATTCAGAGCCTGCTCAATCATACCGAGTCTTTAGATCAGGTTGCCGAGCAATTGATTTCTGGATTGGAAAACTCTCCCGAAAATTTCACGGCCGAAAACATTCAAGCCCTTGCGCGCTTTCTTTTGCAAAGCGGACTCTATCTTCCCTTAACAGAATTTATTTTGCGCCATCTCGATGACGAAAGTTTTCCGATCCCTTGGCCTTATTTTTTAGAAGCCCTTGCACTCTCTTCACCAGAGATTGATTCTCGGACAGCAAGATCTTTGCTCGAAGGTATTGAAGAAACAGAAAGCCAAGAAGAGGCCTCACGCTCGCAAGCTTTGGATCAACAAGAGCCTCTTGTCGGAGAATGGCGTCGCGATCGCATCTATAAAATTCATAAAACCTATCGCTCCAATAAAAAAAATCTTCTCGATCAGTTGATCACTCTGCGCACGCAACAGCTTTATGAAAAAGAAAAATCTCTTTTAGCACGCCTGCAGAAGCTCTATCCCAACGACCAAGACATCTTGAAAGAGGTGGGCGACCACAAGCAGAGATATGCTTTAGAGATTTTAGCTCGCCGTTCACCTTCGGCCCATGCTGTACCTATTCAAGATCTGATGGCCAAAGACGAAGAGGCCGATCAAGCTCTTGAAGTTTTGCAAGAAGCTTTCTTTGAAGCCGCTGTGAACAATCCAGATATGGCGAAAGATTTCGCCGTGGCTTCTTTCATGATTGAAGGTTATGAAGCGGCCTTGGCCATCATCGATCTTGTTGAGCAAGATGAGTCCATGGTTTGGTTGCGCTTGGAAGTGCTCTTGCATTGCCGCCGCTTCATCGAATTGCTGAACGAACTCTCTCATGTTGAAGTGGCTTTAGCCCATGAACCTGAAACTTTCTTTGCCACCGCATATCTTCGCGCCCAAGCCTATTGGGGCTTGGGACAAAAACACACGGCCATTGAAGTGATGGAAGGCCTTGTGGCTTCTCGCCCTCATTATCGGGCAGCAAGCTCGTTGTTGTCTATCTGGGGTGTGCAGTGAGAAGAGCCTTTTGGATTCTCGTCACTCCCCTTGCCTTCTTCATGGTCTTGATGGTCGCTGGAAAGCTTGTCATCAAACCTCAACTTGAAAAATGGGCCCTTGAGAATCTAAAAAAATATTCTGCTGAAAACCTTCCGGTGGATATCACGGCTGAAAGCCTGGACCTGACCTTCTTCCGTCCGTCGGCTTCTTTGATGAAAATTCTGGTAACGCCGAAAGGTGACCTGACGAAAGTCACCGAAGGAATTTCCATTGAGTCCATCAGCGTGAATCTCAATCTCTTTGATTTGATCAGCGGCAAGCTGAATTTGTCTTCTTTGGTGGTGGACTCCCTGGCGGCGCGTATTAACATTGATCCGCTGATGGAGTCCGATACTCCGCCAAGTGAAATCCCTATGGATTTGATTTTTGAGTGGGCGGACAAAATCCCTCTGCAAAGAGTCTTCTTGCAAAACATCAATATCAGCGTTGAATCCAAAAAATTAAAATTTGCGGTAGAGACCCAAAATGGCGGCATTTTGCTTTCCAACATGGGTAAGAACATCACAGGAAAAATCGACATCCCTTCTCTGTACGCGCAACTTGAAGATGTGGGAGATTTTACGGGAGCCTTTGATACTCACCTGTATCTGACCCGCCAATCCCTGCGCATCATTCAATTGGGAATGAAGTTGGATGACTCTGAAGTTGTGGCTCGCGGCGAGTTGACGAACTTTAAAGATGTCATGATCAAACCCACGGGTGTCATTGATATTTCTGCAAAGATCAATATCAACGACATCTACAATGAATTGAAGCGCATCAAGCCTCAGATGAAAATCCCAGTTCTCGCAGGAAGCCTGTCAACGGACGTGGACATTCGCTTCAACGGCGTCAAGGAACTGACCGGACATGCCGAAATCACGACAGAAAAGATCGTCGTCGACAACTTCCAGTTGGGTGATGCAAAAATCGAAGGTGATTTCAAAAATCGCACTATATCCTTCTCTGAAGTGGAAGTGAATCATCCTGCTGGTAAAGCCAAGCTCAACGGCTCTCAAATCACTCTCGATAAGAGCTTTGAATTTCGATCCACAGTAAAAGTCGAATCATTGGATTTGCAAAAGCTCTTCCTCTCTATGGATCTAAAGAACATTCCCACAGGAGTGGATCTTCAAGGGACCCTGCCTTGCCGAGGCCAGGCCTTGGATGGTTTCTTTGTCACTTGTGAGAACGCCGTTCTTTCTGGAAAAAAACTTTGGGTTCATTCCGAGAACAAGCCCAATGCCGCCAGTATTTTGGATCTCGATGCTTTGGCCGCTCGCGGAAATGTTTCTGTCAATGCGGATCAAGTCAGTTACTCAGCACAAGTGAATATTGGCACGAGCGAAGGCACCAGCGATGGGGTTATCAAGTTTGCTGAAGGCTTTAAAATTAATTTCGCCACCAAGAAGTTAGAATTCAAAGATGTTCGTAATTTGGCCAATCTCAAATTCGTAGGTTCAGCCAGCATTGAAGGCTCTACACAAGGTGACTCAGGTGCTGCCATCTTTGACATGAAACTCAATGGCCGTAACTTTGTCTTCGAAGATTTCAATCTAGGGAATGTGATTACGGATCTAAAGTACCGCGGTGGACGCTTAATCTTTGAAGACCTGGCGGGAGCTCTGAACAAGACACAATATCTTGGTGAACTTGAGGTGGACCTGAACAAGGACCGCATCTCTGGGGAACTCAGCTTACCCACAGCGGACTTGGGTGATGTCGCCAAGATCTTTGAGAATCTCTACCGTTTTCCTCTTGAACTTTCAGCAAAAGGGGCCGCCAAGGCTCAATTCAGTGGTCCTTTCAGCTTCTGGAAGATGAGCTACAATTTGCAGTCTCAATTCAAAAATATTTCTGCCGGACCAGAGACCTTTGATCTTTTGACCTTCAATGTGACTTCCAATGGCAAAGAGATCAAACCTCAAAAAGTTGTTTTGCAGAAAAATGACTCCACCGTGAATGTCACGGGAACGATCACCTCGGATCAAGATCTGGCTCTTTTGGCTGATGGCAAGAACTGGCGTCTGGAAGAATCTTCGGCTATCGCCGAATTCAACTCTACGATGGTGGGGAACTTGAATTTCTCTTCTGAACTCAAAGGTAAAATCGCCTCGCCTCATATTCTCGTCAAGGGCGGACTGACCGACACCATCTTTGAAGACCAAGAGATTCCCAACTCCAATTTCATCATGACCATGGATCGTCAAAGTCTTACGGGCCAAGTCAGCCTTTTCGGTGACAAGGTTCAAGGTGAATTCCAAGTTCCTTTCTCCAAAGGATCCTCGCCTCTTTCTATTAAGATGAACACCAGAGAGTGGAACTACTCAGCCTTGCTAGCCATCATTGGCGGTGCGAATCTCGCCACGGAATATGAATCTTCCCTGACTTCCTCCATTGATCTAAAATCTGACACTGGAGATCTTTTTAAATCCACAGGTCGTATTTCCATTCCCCAGTTCTATCTCAAGCGCGGCAACCTCATGTTCCGCAACAAAAAAACGGCCGAGATTGTGATGGAGAATGGTTTAACCTCCATCCGCAATTTTGAATTGGATGGCCAAGGAACAAATATCCAAATTAAAGGCACGAACTTCACTACAGAAAATTTAAATGTGGATGTGAATGCCCGCATTGACCTTCGCTTGATGCAGATCTTCCTTCCTTTCCTGGAAGATCTCGGCGGCCCGCTGCTTCTTTCGACTTCCGTATCAGGCAAGCTCACGAAACCAGAAATTCTGGGAAATGCCACTCTCAACAATGCTTACTTGCGCATCAAAGGCTTCCCACATCCAATCGAACGACTCCAAGGAGACGTTGTTTTCTCTCACACGAAGATTCTTGTGAACTCTTTGCGAGCCCAGTTGGCAGGGGGCACTCTTTCTGGTGATGGCGGGATCATGATCCATGGCATCCGCAACCTCCCGACCTCTATTCGCCTGCGTCTTGAAAACGTCAGCCTCAATGTTCCCGACAAGGTTCGCTCCAATGGTAATGCTGACCTTCTTTTTAGTGGCAACTGGTTCCCATTCACTTTGTCAGGTTCATACAATATTCAGAGCGCCCTGATCGAAAAGGAGTTTACTGAAGATTCCGGCACGATCGCCGGCGTTCGCCAAAGCGTTTATCTCCCGAAGGCCCTTAAAGAAAGTCGCTTTGAACCTATTATTTTGGATTTGCAACTTCTTATGGAGCGCAACATCGTCGTGAAGAATTCCATGATTGATGGTTCCGTCTCCGGCAACCTTCAGGTGAAAGGCACTCCAAGTGCCCCGGTTCTTTTGGGTCGTATCACCACAGACAAGAAAACGAAATTGCTCTTTAAAGATAAAATTTTTGATGTCATCAACGGTGTGGTGCAATTTTCGGATCCTTACGAACTCAATCCAGATCTCTTTGTGACAGCCACTTCTCGCGTGAATGACTATGACATCACCTTGTTGGCTCAAGGCAGTGCCAAGAATCCCACCATTCGCCTCACAAGTCTTCCGCCCCTCAGCGAGCAAGACATCATCTCTCTGATTGCCTTGGGTGTGACGTCTTCAGCTCAACAAAATATTCAATCTAAGAATCAGGCGGAACAAACCGGCTTTGAAATCGGTGCCGCCACTTTGGCCAAACCTCTTTCAAAGCAATTGCAAAGCACCCTGGGTTTGGATTTGCAATTCTCCTCTCAGTTTGATGCCACTCGAAATATCAGCGTTCCTAAAGTGACGCTCAGCCGCGGCATCTCCGAGAAGCTCAAAGTTTCTGGAAGCCGTGCCGTGGGGGATGATCCGACTTACGATATTAAGTTAGAATATCAATTGAACAATAATCTGACGGCTGTGGGTTCTTTTGAAAGCCGTGGGGTTCAAGACAATGCCTCCCTTCAAGGAACTGCTCCTGATTCTCAGAGCATCTTCGGTTTGGATCTTGAGTTTAAGAGGGAGTTTAAGTGATTCTAGGTTCCCGTCAGTGCTTGCTAAGCCTTACAGTTTTAATTCTCTCTTTGAGTGGCGTCAGTCCCGCTTGGGCGAAAAAGAATTTGGACATCTCCAATCTTTCTCCGGAAGTTCAAACTGAACTTTTGAAACGTTTTCCTTATCTTGAAAAAGAACGCCTCACTCTCGAACAAGTGGACGAAGTGATACGCTTTCTGCAATTGCGTCCTCAGCTGGACGATATTCAAGTTTTCGATGATGGCAATGGCAGTCCCTATCGTATTCACTACTCTCTCACTCGTCGGATCGGCAAGATCAGCCTCCAAGGCATTCGCCATGTTTCCGAATCTGAAGCTCGTGGCGTTTTCAACGTGAAAACCGGAGATGTATTCGATCAGCAGTCGCTGATCGATGATGGCGAGAAACTCCGTCAGCTTTATAAAGAAAAAGGCTTCTTCAATGCCGTGCTAGATATTGAAATGCCTCCAGGCAAAGACGACCAGGTGGATATCGTTCTCAAAGTGAGCGAAAACAAGCGCACCATGGTTCAAAGCATCCGCTTCTTGAGCCCCAACGATGTTCTCAATAAGCAGCTCAACAGCAAGTTGGACTCTGAGACGGATGAGCCTCTGACGGACAGTCTTCTCGGCGATATTCAAAAGAAGGCCCGCAAGTATCTCACCAAAAATCACTACATCCGCACTGATATCAATGGACCTTCCATCGAGTACAGTAAGGATGAATCGGAAGCCAGCCTCACCTACCGCCTAGAAAAGGTAGATCGCTACTTTATCGACTACGCTGGCGTGCGCTTCTTAAATCAAGGAGCCATCAATAGTGCCCTGGATCTCGACAATTTCTATTCATCCAGCCCGAATATTGGCGCAGAGCTTTCCACTCGCATTAAAAACTTTTACTTGTCCAAGGGTTATGCCCGAGTTGAAGTCACGAGCGAAGAGATCGACAACCGCACTCCTTTCCAGAAACGGATTCTCTTCAATATTGATGAAGGCCCTCGAGTTAAAATTCAAAAAATTGTGATCAATGGCCGCTACAGTCGCAATCAAGAGTATTATGTTAAACTCATCAAAGAGCTGAGCTCCCGACTGGTTGCGAAGGGTCACTACAACAAAGAAGATCTGGATACGGGTGTTAAAAACTTAGTTCTGCAATTGCAAAATGATGGATATTTGCAATCCAAGGTCATTTCTACTCGTTCGCAGTATAATAAAGAACGGGATCAAGTGACCTTCTTTGTGAACTTGGACGAAGGACCTCTCACGCAAATTCAGAAAATCGATTTTACGGGAAATGTCGTTTTCACCGCAGAACAGCTCCTTGAGGTCATTCGCCTGAAACCTCAAGGCCCTCTGAAGCTCAATCAAATTGATGCGGCCATCAATTACCTAAAAAACTTCTATCATGAAAAGGGATACATCGAGATGTATCTTCAGAATCAACCTGAAGATCTTGTGGCCTATGATGAAACCAACACCTTGGCGAGTCTGCACTTTAAAATCTTCGAAGGCCCTCAAGTTCACGTGTCTTCGATTGTTCTGGAAGGCAATACTTTCACCCGAGACTCTATCATTTTGAAAGAGTTGGAGTTCGAACCGGGAGAGCTGGTCACCCCTTCTAAAATTGAAGAGTCCATCGCTCGCTTGCAAAAAACAGGTTACTTTGGAAGCGTTGAGGTTCGCACTCTTGAAGAAAAAACTAATGTGGCGAACAGAACTATCTTGGTTAAAGTCACAGAGAGAGATCCCGGACTTTTCACCATCGGCGCCGGTGCAACGAATGAACGACGGCTCACGCTGCGTGGATACACGGGCGTGGCTTATCGCAATCTGTGGGGAACCGGTCGCGGGATATCTTTACGCCTTGAAGGAAACTACAACATCGCCGACTTGCAGTATCTCGAAAGCCGCATCATCTTGGGCTACCTTGAGCCCTACTTGTTTGGATCGCGAATTCGTGGCCGTATCAATGTCACTCGTTCAAACACCGTGACCGACTATGATCTGCACCAAGCCACTGAAATCAAATCCACCACTTATTCCTTGGAGAAGGACTTCACATCGCACATTCTGGGAATCTGGGATGTGTGGTCCCTGGCCACCGTCCGTGACTTTGGTATCGACGACACCTTCCCGTCGAACTTGGCCATCACGCAAGACATCGCCACGATGGGCCCCACTGTGGATTTGGACTTCCGTGACAGTCCTTTCAACCCTACAAAGGGCACCTTCACGCGCTTGAATGCTGAGTATTCAGACCCCGCGATTGGCAGCACCCGCACAATCAAATACCTCCGCGCCACGGCAAGCTTCACAAAGTATTGGACCGTGGATCGCTGGTTCGGAGAACCCGTTGTTTGGGCCAATCAATTGCGCGGAGGTTATTTAAAGAATCTCAGCAATGAACCTGACGGCGGAGTTCCTTGGGATAAGAAAGGTTTCATCCTCGGTGGTCAATCGACTATTCGTGGTTACGAAGCCGGCACTTCAGAAGTGTTCCCGAACAATAGCGATTTGGGCATTCCTGATAACCAAAAGTACTATCTCACCACAGCATCGCAGATGTTCTTGATCAAATCTGAAGTCCGCTTCCCTATTGCGGGTGCAATCGGCGGAGCCGTCTTCTATGACGGTGGTTCTGTGACCATTGATGGTCTGAAATTCGAGGACAACTATCGGGACTCTGCCGGCGTGGGATTCCGCTATGGAACTCCAGTTGGACCGCTCAGTTTAGAGTGGGCTTGGAAGCTGGATGCGAAACCAGGTGAAGAGCCTTGGAGATTCCATCTGTCTATTGGGACGTTCTAAAAAACACCACTTGATCTCACAAACAATAAGGCCCACATGTTGAATGTGTGAAATTCTTTACTCTTGGCTCCGTCCGAACCAGACGTCCTGTCCGTGTTTCCCGAAAACTCGGGCATCATGCCCTCGGCCCCTAAATGGGCTAAAATTTTCGGGAAAGCGAGAGTACGGCAGAGCCATAAAAAACTCTCAATTAAAGCTCAGCCAGTACCTTAGACTCCTGAGAGTACCCTCTCAGGAGTGACCAACGAGCCACAAATTCACTTATGCAGGAATGACCCTAACGAGGCGGTAGGTTCCCAAAATCTAGCATTAAAAACAAACCCCACACCTTATCAGAGATGCGGGTAATCGTAGAGCGTCGAAGCAGACTTTCTTATTACAAACAGTCCCAGAAGTTATCTAGCGAAAGATATTAATGAACACAGCGATCACTGCAGCATTGGCAAAATCCACAAAGCAGCTTCCCACCAAAGGAATAATAAAATAGGCAAAAGGTGCCGGACCATAACGTTTTGTCACAGCTTCCAAATTAGCCATGGCATTGGCCGTGGTGCCCATCATAAAACCCACCATCCCTCCGGCCAAAACCGCCGACTCATAGGACTTGCCATACATTTTGAAAATCACTGTGGCTGACAATCCCACCACCACCAATCCTTGCACCAGCAAAGCAATCACCATGGGCCCGGCCATGTCAGAAAGCTTTGACCATTCTAAACTCATCAAGCTCATGGCAATAAATAACGACAAGGCCGCGGAGCCCACGGCATCAATCCACTGCTCGTCCATATTGATCTTGTCGGTCCAGTCATCAAAGTTTCTGAAGATCGCCGCCACCACCATGGCTCCAATATAAATCGGAAATGTGACTCCCAAACTCTCGAAAAAATTCCCCATATGACGACCGAGGGCCATCACCACTAAAATCAAAACGACGTGCTTCAAGAGAGTGAAGTTGATTTGAGTGTTTTCCAAGACATGCATTTTCTGTTCATCAGGACTGAGGGGAGTCATGCGCTGTTGGCCTTGACCATGGAGCTTGTATTTCTCAATCAGGAAAGTAGACACCGGTCCGCCCACCATGCCCGCAAAGAGAATTCCCCCCATGGCCGTAGAAAGACCAATGGCCGCCGCATTATCGACACCATTTTGCTGAAAGAGATCAGCAAAAGCCAAGGCTGTGCCCGGACCACCAACAAGGGATACTGAAGAAGTTAAGACACCGAAAAGAGGATGCTGACCTAACCCCAGGGCCACCAGAACACCTACGATGTCTTGAACAAAGAGCAATCCGATAGCGAGAGTTAAAAACCAAATAACTTTTTTCCCGCCGGCTTTGAGAGCCTTCCAAGAAGCTCCAAAACCGAGGCCCGTAAAGAAGGCCACCATCAAAGGAGTCTGCGCCGAAGTGTCCAAGCGAATGGGAGCTCCCATTATCTTCTCTATAAGATAAAGAAAGAACGCCACTGATAAACCGCCAAGAACGGAACTGGGCAAACTGTATTTTGCAGTGAAGGGCACCCATTTATGAATCAGAGTACCGAAAAAAAGAGCGAAACCGGATAATGCTAATACTTCGACGACGTTTAATTCCATAAGGTCATTGTGGGCGAAAAGAGAGCTCGATTCAAAACTTATTTGCCGTTTTGCAGGGATTTGAGCGCGAGAAAAAAGCAAAAGCCCCAGAATCTGGGGCTTTTTTAAAAACTCTCAAAAGAATTCCAAAAATTAACGAGCTTTGCTTCCCGCGAATTTGCGACGCAAATCTTGAGTCACCTCTTGAATCGTTGCATTCAAAGTCACTTCAAAAAGATCTTCCGCAGAAACTTTATACAACTCACCCAGTTTTTTTAGGGCGTTGATTGGAGGATGAGAAACTCCGCGTTCCCAGTTGGAAATAAATTGTGGCGTTGAATAACCCAATTTATCAGCAACATCTCTTTGAGAAAGACCTGCGTTAACACGTTTTTGTTTTAAAAAATCAGCTAACATATTTTTTTGCTTCATATGTGTCCACCTAAATTGAGTGATCAGCATATCACTTGATTTTCATGTGACAAGTGTTTTGCTTTTAGTTTTTTAAGCCGCCTTTGCCTAACAGAGCAGTTCCATCCCCGAACTGTAAACAAATTCATTATATCCCGGAACCAAATAAATGACTTCCTGTTTTTTTACAAATTCTGTCTTGAGATGACGCAATTCATTCGCTATTAACTAACTAAACTGCTGTAAATATGAGTCTTCTCACAATAAGATTTTAACGTTACAATTATTGTGAACCTTACACAAAACTCATCTCCCCTGGAAGGACCCTGAATGAGCTCACTGATTCCCTTGAAGCCCTTTGCCTCTACGGCGGACACTCAACTTCTTCAGGTCTCCGCCAACGCACTTCGCAAAGAGCAAGGACGCTGGCTCATTGAGTTTCAGATCGAGGGGGATTTATCCACCATGAAATGGCCAGAGACTTTCGCCATTGTCGAGAGCCGTAAAGACGACCTCTGGAAGCACACTTGCCTCGAAGCTTTTTTTGCTGAGACTCTGGATCCCGAGAGTCCTTATGTGGAAATGAACTGTTCACCCAGCGGTGACTGGAACATCTATGTCTTTTCTGGATATCGTCAAAATCTAACACCCCTTTCTTCCTGCAAGGTCACTCTTGTCGAAAGAGAAGGCGTCGAAAAGGGAGTTCACTTTACCATCTCCGTCGACGGCCTACCTCCCACCTCCCGCCTTCATATTGGCTTAACGGCGGTGATTGAACATGCCAATGGCAACGTCAGTCATTGGGCTCTAGCTCACCCTGGCATCAAGGCGGACTTCCACGACAAACACGGATTTCTCCTCGAGCTCTAACGCAGATCAAAAAGCACCTTCCCTTCAGTGAGATTCTTGACCCAAAATCGGGGCCAAGATAGCTTTGGTTGGTTTCATTATATTATAAATGCCAGCTCTCTCGGCGCCACGCGTTGAGATGGGTTTGCAATGTTTGCTTTGAAAGGAATCACATGAAAAAGCACCTGGTTCGCGTTTACCCTTCGAAAGAAAAATTGGATCGTAAAGATCAATTGGCATGGAAGATGGCTGAAATTGCCTCTGACAATGCTCCGATCAAAGCAGATGTTTTGGATATGGTTATCAACCGTATCATCGACAATGCCTCTGTTGCTATCGCAGCTGCAAACCGCCGCCCTGTAGCTTCAGCTCGCGCTATGGCTATTGCTCATCCTCGCAATGGTGGTGCCACTGTATTCGGTATGCCGAACGATCAAAAATTTGATTGTGAATGGGCCGCTTGGGCGAACGGAACTGCAGTTCGTGAATTGGATTTCCATGACACTTACTTGGCGGCCGACTACTCTCACCCTGGTGACAACATTCCTGCGATCTTGGCTGTGGCTCAACAAATGGGTAAAAACGGCAAAGAGCTTTTGAAAGGGATCGTCACTGGTTACGAAATCCACGTGGACCTTGTGAAAGCGATTTGCTTGCACGAGTACAAAAAAGACCATATCGCTCACTTGTGCCCTGCTCAAGCGGCTGGTATCGGAACTTTGTTGGGTCTTCCAACTGAAACAATCTTCCAAGCAATTCAACAAGCGGTTCACGTGTCTTTCACGACTCGTCAATCTCGCAAAGGTGAAATCTCTTCTTGGAAAGCTTACGCTCCGGCTCACGCTGGTAAATTGGCTGTTGAAGCGGTTGACCGTGTTATGCGCGGCGAAGGCGCTCCATCTCCTATTTATGAAGGTGAAGATTCTGTTATCGCTTACATGCTTTCTGGCAAAAATGGAAAATACGAAGTTCCACTCCCAGAAGTGGGCGAAGAAAAACGCGCGATCCTTGAGACTTACACGAAAGAGCACTCTGCAGAGTACCAATCTCAAGCTTTGATCGACTTGGCTCGCAAGATGAAGCCTATGGTCAAAAACTTCGACGACATCAAAGACATCGTGATCCACACGTCTCATCACACTCACTATGTGATCGGCACGGGTGCGAACGATCCACAAAAAATGGATCCAACGGCGTCTCGCGAAACTTTGGATCACTCGATCATGTACATCTTTGCAGTGGCTCTTCAAGACGGAACTTGGCACCATGTTAATTCCTATGCTCCTGAGCGTGCTCAACGTCCTGACACTGTGGCGTTGTGGCATAAAATCTCTACTGTTGAAGATAAACAGTGGACAGCTTGGTACCATGAGACAGATCCAGACAAAAAACGTTTTGGTGGCCGCGTAGAAATCACGATGAAAGATGGTTCTAAAATCGTTGATGAACTTGGCGTAGCTGATGCCCATCCCGCAGGTGCTCGTCCGTTCAAACGTGCGGACTATGTTCGTAAGTTTGATACTTTGACTGAGGGAATTATCACCAAAGCAGAACGCGACCGTTTCATCAACCTCGTTGAGAATCTTGAAAACTTAACTGCGGAACAAGTTCAGCAGTTGAACGTTCAGATTCCTATCGACAAGTTGTCTAACAACAAGCGTGACACTAAAGGGATCTTCTAGATCCGGCGACCGATAGCGGTGAGGGGGAGGCCTGTCTTTTCGAGGACACGGCCATCCTGGCCTCGCGATCCCAAAGGTAGGGACTTACTTTTGGTAGCGATACTGCGTTAGTAATGCCCATATCAAGACGACAAAAGTCTGAGAAAATTCAGAACAAAAAATATGAAGGATTAAACATAACGCAAGCAAGCTACCAAAAGTAAGTCCCTACCTTTTGGAGTTATCTATTTTCGATTTTTTGGAATTGGTGGTAAAGTTTTGTTATCAATTCTAAGGAGTGGTTTATGTTGTTTCCTGAACTTACGCCGGCGCAGAAACGGGCTCATTTTAGAGCGGCTTTGAAGACTGGTAAGCTTTTGCAGTTTCCAGGGTCTTGGTCTCCTCTTGTGAGTATGGCTATTGAGAAGCAAGGATTTGATGGGGTTTATATCTCGGGATCTGTGCTTTCTAATGATCTTGGTTATCCAGATATTGGTTTGACCTCTTTGACTGAAGTGGCTCAACGTGGTCGTCAGATTGCTCGCACGACTCAACTTCCTACGATCATTGATATCGACACTGGCTTTGGTGAGCCGATGAGTGCGACTCGCACGGTGCAAGAGATGATTGAGATGGGACTTGCTGGTTGTCATATTGAAGACCAAGTGAATCCTAAGCGTTGTGGTCATCTTGATGGCAAAGCTTTAGTTTCTCGTGAAGATGCGACTCGCAAAGTGGCTGCTGCCGCTTTGGGTAAGAAATTGGATGAAAATTTTCTTTTGATTGCTCGCACCGATGCTCGTGCTGTTGAAGGTTTGGATAAAGCCATTGATCGTGCGAAGGCTTACATCGATGCTGGTGCTGATTGTATTTTCACTGAAGCTCTTGAGACTGAAAAAGAGTTTGAGACTTTCCGCAAAGTTGTGAGCGTTCCCCTTTTGGCGAATATGACGGAGTTCGGTAAAGGTCGCTTATACACTTACCAGGAGCTTTCTAACTTGGGCTACAACATCGTGATCTACCCTGTGACGACTTTCCGTCTGGCTATGGGGTCTACGGTTTCCGGCTTGGCTGAGATTAAAGCTAAAGGCACTCAAGAAGGTTTGCTGGATAAAATGCAGCACCGTAAGGATTTGTATTCTCTGACTCGTTATGATGAGTACAACTCTTTTGATTCGAACATTTTTAACTTTAAAGTGCGCGAGTAATTAAAGATTCTCTTGAGAAATAAAAAAGGACGTCCGAAAGACGTCCTTTTTTATTTTAGATTGATTGTACTTTCTTAAATCAACTTCAGAACCGCCAGAACACCGATGAGAGCAACCATCATACCTCCCACCTTGATGACAATCCTATTTTCCATATTTTTTAGTTCTTGCCGAATTTCTGCCTTAAACATCTCGAATTCTTGGCGTAACATTTCGAACTCTCGTCTTAGTGCCGCAAAATCTTTTTTGAGCATTTCAAATTCGTGCCTAAGGCTCGCAAAATCATGCCTCAATAGATCGAAGTCTTGCTTAAGTAAAACAAAGTCCTGCTTCAACAAACCAAAATCTTGGCCCATCGCTTGCTTGTGTGCTTCTAGATCGCTTTTTGTTGCTACTCCGTCCACAATCATCTCCAAAATCACTTCGACTTGGGCTTCTGCCGACTCTCGGCTAAACCCCGAGGCTTCTAGCTTTTTAGCATATCCTAACGTATTGAACATCTTCAAACTCCTTTAGAAAGAAGCTCTCTGCAAAGCCAGGAGCGGGCTTAAACCGTTTTATATTGAGATAAACTTCCGTTTGTCGGCTCAAATGGCCGAGCGCAGGCCGTCAATCCTTGAGCCTGCCCGGCCCTCTGTGGTCTAAGAAAGATGTCTAATCCGAAGCCCTTTAACTTTCAAAATAGGTAAACTGAAATCGTGACGAAACTTAAAGTTTTTCTCTCTGACAGCTTCAATCCTCACCTCAATCTCGCGACGGAGGAATGGATTTTCCATAACCTCGATCCGTCTCAACAGATTTTATTTTTGTGGAGAAATGAAGAGACCGTGGTGATCGGTCGCAATCAAAATCCTTGGTCTGAATGTAATTTGGCTCAAATGAAAAACGACAAGGTTCACCTTGCTCGCCGCACGACCGGTGGCGGAGCGGTTTTCCATGATTTGGGAAACACCAACTTCACCTTCCTCTCGCCTCGTGAATCCTATAAGCGTGACAACAATGTTCAGATTATTTTTGATGCGCTTAAAAACTTTGGCATCCAAGGAGAGGCTTCAGGAAGAAATGATCTCTTGATTCCTTTTGAAGATGGCCCTCGCAAATTCAGTGGCAGTGCTTACCGTGAAAAGAAAGATCGCGCTTTCCATCACGGCACTTTGCTGTTGCATGCGGATTTGACTCGCTTGGGAAATTACCTGACTCCGAATCCTAAAAAACTCCAAGCCAAAGGCAAAGAGTCTGTCCGGGCCCGCGTTGCCAACCTTCAAGAGATCTCAGCACAAATCAACCACGACAAAATCGTTGAGACCATGGTGGCTTCTTTTGAAAGTTTCTATGGTGCCAAAGCTGAAATCGAATCTTTGACTCTGGAGAGCTTGCAAAAAATGCCTGAACTCAAAGAACAGTATGACAGCTTGAGTTCATGGAACTGGCTCTATGGCAACACTTTGGAGTTCAATCACAAGATGGATGATTATCTTTCTTTGGGATTCTTCGATATTCATATGCAAGTGGAAGATGCCACGATCAAAGACATCAAAATCTTCACGGATTGTCTTTACCCTACACTGATTGATGAGCTTTCTGAAAATCTTAAAGGCAAAGCTTATCGCAGTGAAACTGTGAAGCAAGTCTTCGCCCCTCTCAAAGAGAAGTACGCAGATATTACTTCTGGAGTTGCAGAGCTTGAACAGTGGCTCGTGAAACATATTGAAGTTTAGACTCGTTAGCCTGGTGTATTCAAAAAACTGTGCTTGATCGCAGCGTGAGCATCCCGCATCCGGCTCGGGAAACCAAGGATCTGGGATGACCAACACGCGAAACAGCCTGTTCTTATTGGATTTAAAAAGCACCTTATGCGAGTTCACGGAAGCAGATTTTCCAACGAATTTTCCCTCTTTGAGAAGTGACGCCAATTGACGGACAATGTTCCAACAAATGCATGGGTTTTAGACAGCCCCCCCCTCTGAACTCCCGTAAAATGCTTAATAGCCCGTCTTTCTGAGCATCAGTTTTGCTTATTAGGTTTGTATGAAAACCTTAGAAAATGCGACGACCACTCAAAATTTTATCTCGAAACGAAGCACCCGAGGCATTGCGCTCACGGCTTGCACCTTGGGGCTTGTGGCCACACTTTACAACTCAACATCCACTCCAGACGTCGTTGAAAGCGTTACAGAATCCATCACAAGCATGGCTGTGGAAGCTATGGTTCTCACAAAAGATCCAGATATCGTTTATCATCGCGAAGAAGTCTTAAATGACTATGAAGATCGTATTTCTGAAGAGTTTGCCATCCCTGCTGGCCTTCGCGAGCGCGTGGGATTTTGGTTTGATATCTATACTCGGTATGATTCCAACAAAAAGGTGATTCACCACACTCAATACCCTTGGATCGTTTTCAAGGTGATTGATATCTCTGATATTATCTACAGTGACACGCCCCGTGTTCGTTGGTTGCGCAATGTGAAAGCCGATGAGTTTGTAGCTAGCGAAGCGGCAGCCCTCCGCAAAGCTTTGAAACAAATCTCTCAAGGAAAAATGGATAAAGGCGACGAGTACCACGTGGCTGTTAAAGAGGCCTTAGCTCAACTTCCTGGAACTCTCAAATCCAAGGCAAAAGGGGCTCTTACGAACGTTCGTATTCAAACAGGTCAAAAGAACTTCTTCGCCAAAGGCCTGGAAGTCAGCCCTCGTTACTTGAGCGGCATGGAAGACATCTTCCGTGACCACAAACTTCCAACGGAACTCACTCGTCTGCCCTTTGTGGAAAGCAGCTTCAATAAGAAAGCTGTGAGCAAAGTGGGTGCTTCAGGCATTTGGCAATTCATGGACTACACCGGCAAAAGCTTTATGATCGTCAATGACCATATCGACGAACGCCGCTCTCCATTCAAAGCCACTGTGGCCGCAGCTCAACTGTTGAAAGAGAATCACATGATCCTAAAAAGATCATGGCCATTGGCTATCACTGCCTGGAATCACGGTCCTGGTGGCATCCGTAAGGCCATGAGAGCCGCGGGAACAAGTGACTTGACTGAGATCATTGCCAAATACCAGTCTAAGAATTTTGACTTCGCTTCTTCAAACTTCTATTGCGAATTCTTGGCTGCCCTTTATGCCGAAAAATATCATGATCAAATCTTCAAGGACTTGGACTATGAAGAGACAGCAGATCTTCATCAGGTGAAACTTGCGCGCTCGATCCCGGCGAAGACCCTTCTTTTGAAGGCGGGTTTGGCGAAGGAAGAATTCGTGTTGAATAATCCGGATCTGACTAAAGTTCTTGAGCGCAATAAGCACATTCCTTCAGGCTTCACATTCATGGTGGACACATCCACTCGTGAGAGCATCAAGAATCTCCTGACAAAGAACAGTCGCCCGAAAAAACCTAAAGTGGGCCAAGACAACGTGGAGATGTTGTAATTTCAAAGGGGCGTAGAGCTTATTCTTGCGCCCGCGTCTATGTAATCCCTCAGACCTTGCAAAAATATTTTGTCTCGCAAATTCCTCCCCCGGTATAAGAAATGCCACATCACGGAGGAAAAAATGATGAAATACGTAATTTCTACGGTTTTACTTTTATTTGTAGGCACTAATGCTTTTGCAGCGGAACTCACTCCAGAAAATCTGGTAGGTCGTTACAAGGTCGAAGCTAAGGCCGGATTCCAAAAGGTTTATCTGAACTTTCGAGTTCTCAACACCACAGAGTTCGAACTTCAAAGAACTTATCCCAATGGCGGAAAAGATGAAGTGTGCAACGGCACCTACAGTCTGAATGACTCGGGCCTCTTCTGGGACAAAGAGGTTCTCGCTGAAGGGAAATCCTTTAAAGGAGTCTTCACTTGCCCGAGCAATCGTTCTAAAAAAGTTGATTTCAATATCGACTTCAAAAAGACAACCACAGAGGATCTCGCTCGTGGCACATCTGTGAGCGTGACCAGCTCTCTGGCTCCAGGTGTTCGCTTGTCGGCTTACGTAAAGAAGCATTAAAATAAAAAAGCTCTGCCTTATAACGGCAGAGCTTTCTTTTTAATTCATTGTTCCTGGAGAGAATGGCACAGGATCATCAAACTTAGTACCGATGAGCTGTGGCAAATCCACATCCAAGGCCATCTTCAAGAGTTCATTCACATTCTCGACAAAAAAGAACTGGATGTCTTTCTTTACTTCCATTGGGACTTCACGAAGATCCTTTTCGTTTTTCTTACACAGGATCACCTCCGTCACACCGGCTCGATGAGCGGCAATGATTTTCTCTTTAATACCACCCACTGGCAACACACTTCCCCGCAGAGAGATCTCTCCGGTCATGGCCAAGCGAGGACTCACTGGTTTTTTCAAAAGCTTCGAGGCTATCGAAGTCAGCATCGTCACCCCAGCGGAAGGACCATCCTTAGGAATGGCTCCTGCCGGAACGTGAACATGAATCTCTTTCTTCGAAAAATCAATGCCCGGGTCTAACAAGGGCAAGCGGGCTTTCAATAAGCTCAATGCAATCTTCGCAGACTCTTGCATGACCGCACCCAATTGACCTGTCAAAAGCAGCTGACCGTTTCCCGCCATCTCTTCTGTTTCAATGAAGAGAATATCACCACCCACCGGAGTCCAAGCCAAGCCCGTCACAACTCCTGGAGGCAAGATGCTCTCGATCATATCTGAAGAGAATCTTTCTGCACCGAAGATCTCATCCAAGTCTCCCGCATCTACGGTCAAGGTCCTTCCACCCGCCGCGAGAATTTTGAGACTCATGAACTTACAAACCGTGGCGAGCTTTCTTTGCAACTCCCGCACCCCGGCTTCTCTTGTATAATCCGATAAGATCTTATTCAAAGCCGCATCTGTGATCTCCAATTGATTCTCGGATATACCGTGCTCTTTCAACTGTTTTGGCCACAAATGTTTGCGCGCAATGCTCTTCTTCTCTTCAATAGTGTAACCACTGAGCTCAATCACTTCCATTCTGTCCAACAAAGGACCAGGAATCGTTTCTAAGCTATTGGCTGTAGCAATAAAGAGCACTTTGGATAAATCAAACGGAGTGTCTAAATAGTGATCCTGGAAAGTATTGTTTTGCTCAGGATCCAAAGTCTCGAGCAAAGCACTGGCCGGATCGCCATTGAAACTGCGTGAGAGCTTATCGATTTCATCGAGAATAAAGACGGGATCGTTTTCTCCTGCCTTTTTAATTCCAGAAATCACTCGCCCTGGTAAAGCGCCGATGTAAGTGCGACGATGTCCACGGATTTCCGCATCATCTCGCACACCACCTAAGCTCACTCGCACATACTGTTTGCCCAAGGCTCGAGCGATGCTCTTACCGAGAGAGGTTTTACCAACCCCGGGAGGACCGACAAATAGCAGGATCGAACCTTGCTGAGACTTACGCAGCTTCATGACGGCTAAATGCTGCAAGATTCTCTTTTTAATTTTATCCATACCATAGTGGTCTTCATTGAGAATCCGTTCAGCCGCCTCCAGATCGATTTCACTTTGCGCCGAGGATTTGTTCCATGGCAAAGCCACCATCAGATCGAGATGAGTCCGAATGATTTGATATTCTGGAGACGCGGAGTTCATACTCTCCAAACGCTTCAACTGATTGTTCGCCATTTCCAAAGCTTCAGGAGGCATCTCTGCTTCTTTAATTTTGTTTTCATACTGTTCTACGATGTCCTTAGAATCTTCGTCCCCTAATTGCTCGCGAATCACTCGCATTTGCTCACGCAGAATACTTTCTTTTTGGCTCTGGTTGATGTTCTCGTTGAGCTTTTGACGGATCCCAATTTGAATTTTTAAACGTTCTTTTTGCTCTTGAAGCAGATCAAGGATTCTTAAAGCACGTTCTTTCACATCCGTTGTTTCCAACAAGCTTTGCTTTTCTTGTATTGTGAAGTCCGCATGGGCCGCGCAAACATGGGTCAACAACGCCAAATCATTGATCTCGCTGATCCACTCTTTCACACGCTTCATGTGACGTCCAAGAAGATCCAAAGTCTCATAAGAGACTTGTTTTAAACTCTCAAGCAACGCCTCCTGCGTTTTTCTATCGGCGACAATAACATCCTCGACACCTTCAGTGAGCGCCTCGAACGAACCTTCTTTTTCTTGCACTTGAATAGCTCGAACACGTTGATGACCGTGGACAAAGATACTATAGCTACCATCTTCTTCTTTTTTAAAAGACTCCACTTTACAAAGTGTTCCCACACTATGCAGATCTTCCGGCTTTTCTAAAGAACCTTCCGGATTCTTTTGAGTTAAAAGAATCACCCATTGCTGACTATTTAGCGCCTTCTGCAAGGACTGAACGCTCTTCTCTCGTCCCACACGAAGGGGCATACTCACTCCCGGGAACAAAACAGCATTGCGAATTGGAATTATGGGTAGAAATCCAGATACATAAGACATAGGGCCTTACCTTTCCCCCACCTCTTGGATGAGGTCTAATATCTACAAGATGTGTCGGCAATCCCGAACGTCAAGCCGTCCTCCAATTATTATGACTTTAGAATCTGAGTATTTTGCACAACTTGTCATAGATCATAGATGAAGAGCCATAGACATTACGGGATCAAAAGTTTATCTTCTTGTGGAGATTTCAGGAGTGTTTTCGTGATTCCTTGGCATGGCATATTTTCCACTCTTACAAACGAGATGCTGGGGGTCTATGACCTCAACGGTCGAATTCTACGCATCAATCATCGCTGGACTGAAGTATTGGGCTGGGATGAGGAAAAGTTTCTCTCAACACCTATTCGTTTTTTTATTCATCCGAAAGACATTGTCATTCCAGAAACGCTTTTCAAGACTATTGCGCCCGATACGATCAGCGAAAATTATGAAGGCCGATGGCTCTGCAAAGATGGCAGCTATCGCGTCTTGAGCTGGAACTTTGTTTTCTCTTCGGCAGATCAACTTTTTTATGCCGTCGGACGTGATGTCACGGTCCTCAAACGCGATTTTTATTTGCTACAACAAACTCAACGCATCGCCCATATTGGAGGCTGGGTTTTCAATGGTCGCCGGGGAGATCTCTTTTGGACCGAAGAAACCTATCGTCTCCATGGCGTCGACCCTAAGACATTTGATTTAACACTGGAAAATGTCAAACAGCTCTATACTGAAGAATCTCAATCTCGCATGGCTCTGGCCAGGGAGGCTCTGCAGAAGTTTAACAAAGAGTCCTTTAATGTTGAACTTGAGATCATTCAGCCTTCAGGCAAAAGAGTCCTCGTGGCTTCGCACTACGAACCTCTTTTTGAGGACGGTGAATTGGTGGGCTCGAAGGGCACCGTCCGTGATATCACGGAGCTTCGCGGAACCCAGCGCAAACTCTGGGAGATAAATCAGCTCAACACCGCTGTGATCAATTCGTCCACCTATGCCATCATAGCCGTAGACACCAACGACACGGTGACACTCTTCAATCCAGCGGCTTCAGAAATGTTTGGATACAGCTTTGAGGAAATGCGCCAAAAAGACCGTCCACATATTCTGGACCGCCAAGAACTCGCAGAGCGACAAAAGGCCTTCGAACAAAAACACAATGTTTCTTTCGCAACTCATTTTGAATATCTCGTGGCCCTTTCTGAATATGACCGAGATCACCAATCGCAATGGCCTGCCTATACCAAAGAAGGCAAGAAAATTTATTGTGATATGTCCATGACCGTTCTCAGAGACACGGATCAAAAAGCCGTGGGCTATGTCGCCATCATGAAAGACATCACTCTCGAGAAACAATACAAAGAGGAGCTTATCAAAACTCGTGAGCAAGCCTTGATTGCCACGAAGGCCAAATCCGAATTTCTTGCAAATATGAGCCATGAAATCAGAACTCCCATGAATTCAGTCATGGGCATGGCAGAGCTCCTGCTGGAAACTCAGGTTACAGAAGAACAGCAACAATATCTCTCGATCTTAGATCGTGCCGCGAAAAGTCTTTTGGATATTATCAATGATATTCTTGATCTTTCAAAAATTGAGGCCGGTCACATTTCCATCCAGTACATTCCATTTTCTCTTCAAGAAGTTCTAGATAAGGCCATGGAAATCTTTCTTCACAAGGCCAAAGAAAAGAATATCAAATTGCAAAGCCACATTATGGGTTCGCCCCATCAATTGGGAATTCTCGGTGATCCCACTCGCCTTAGGCAAATCCTAATCAATCTTATTGGTAACGCCATCAAGTTCACAGAAAAAGGCGGAACGGTGATTATTATGACTGTGATCAAGCCTGAAGAGATTGAGATTTCTGTTCGTGATACTGGCGTCGGTATGACTCCTGAGCAAAAACTGAAGCTCTTTGATCGTTTCTCTCAAGGGGATAGCTCTATCACGCGCCGCTATGGCGGAACGGGTTTAGGACTATATATATCGAAGCTGCTGGTGGAACGCATGAACGGTAAGATCAGTGTGGAAAGCGAAATCGGTCAAGGCTCTACCTTTAAGATCAGCTTTCCCCACATCCACGCTTAAGTTAATACGTTTCAGGACAGACCAAGGCTTTTTCCTCGGCAGTGATGGTGTACTTTGCGAGAGGCTTAAAGTCCCGGATTCTATTGCGAAGAGTTGTAAAACCTGACGAGTTCCCATCGGTGTTCTTCACCCAATAGGCATCCACTTTCGAATTAGACCAGCCACAAAACTGTTTCAAGGCAATGGCTGAGATCAATCCAGAGGAATGCCATCCATTCCAGCAGTGAGCATAAACGGGCCCATCGAGTTTTCCCTTGATGCGATCATAAACCAAGGCAAGAATTTTTTCCTTCTCACCGGCAGCAGCATACTGCTTGTACTGAAGACTTTGATCTTGGTGAGAAGTGTTTTTACATTTTACACTTTTAGGCGCCGAAGAAAAGTTCTCTGAATAGAGATACACGGCCGTCGAAAAATCCTCTCGACACAAATTATTCAGTCCCACTGTAGGCAAAGGATTCACATTGTTTCTCGGAGGGTTGAGATATTTATTATTTGCTCCGCCACGATACATGACGCCATGAAGAACCACACGGACGTTACGAGCCCCATAAAGATCCTCGTTGCCCTGACCTTTATTATCGACAAGCTTCGTTGAGGCACTTGTGACACCGTAGCGCAGTTTGAACTTGTTAACCTCTTGATCAAGTCGGAATTTATTTTCTGTTGTGGGAGGATTTTCTCCTTCCAGGTCTGTTTCAGGTCCCGGGTCTACAACAGGAGGTTCAGCACCCTGGGCAGAGTCATCAGGAGAAAGTGCTAAAGAGTGAATAGATCCTTCTGAACAGGCCAATAAGGGAGCCGTCAGAAGAGCGAGTAAAGTGATTTTTGACAAAGAAAAGTATTTCATTCCTGTCATCTTGGTAACTATTGTCTCTCAGCACAAGACTAGAAGAAGCAGAAAAAAATGAATGCGAGGAGACCACTCAAAACTCTAGACAGAAAATCTCAACCTCTTCTTTCCAGTTTTGTAAGTGTCAAAGGTTTCGATTCTTTTATATAAACATTTTTCCTCTTACCAAAGCCTAGAACGGAGATCCTGTGATCAACTTAAATAGCTTCAGATGCCTGGCACTTCTTTTTTCGTTAACCTCTTCTTCCTTCGCACAAGCTCTGAATCTCGGAGATCTTCAAGGTGACACGCGCCGCGAGTATCGCTCTCCTCAAGGTCTGTCAGAGATCTGTGTGATTTCAAAAAAATGGCCCGGGGGTCTGTATAGTGGAAGTGATTTAGAAAAAGAGAATGAACTCTGTTCTTACAATTTCTATAGCAATGTGGGTATTTGTCCAAAGTACAACTCGACGAATCCCGGCGTTTTGATCTTATTCCCCAATAGCAAATACTCAAAAGAGGCCATCGATGCCTCCGACTGCAACGTCGACATCATGGGGGTAAAAACAGAAGCAAAGTTCAAACAGAGCGTGACTTGCTCCTATACACCGTCGATTCTTTCTTACTATCACTTGTCGAGAATCCTTGGCGGTGCTGGACGTGTTCCTCCCGCCGCCATTCGTACCATAGACATGAACACCCATGCCCAGCTCACCACCAAGGCCTTGAAAAAATTGAAATCCTCCGCCGAGATCATTGCTCTGGGCTGGAGACAACTTGCCAAGGTTCACCAGAACCCCCGTCAATATCCCCTTCTTGTGGATAGCAGCCTCAGTCAGATGTTTGGCGCCTTGAGCGATAACGTTAAAAAAGAAGAGCATTACACTGAGGTGAGCGGGCGCGGCACCTATGAAGGACGCTATTCGCGCTTCCTAAAGCAAAAATCTTTCTTGAAAGTCTCAAGTTCAAAATCCGTCCGTCAAATTGTGGGTTCAGCGGACTTCGCTAAAGTGGCTCAAGACGTCACGCAGATGAAGGATGTGGCCGACATGGTTCTCTTGGATACTCTTTTAAATCAGCAAGATCGCATCGGCAACATTCACTACAAGTTCTATTGGTACTCTATCAATCCTTCGACCGCTCGCATTGACCGAAACAAGTCCGATGCTAAATGGGTGAAGAACAAACTCATGGTGCCACCAGAAGAGACAAAATCCATGGCCGGGCGAAAAGCTGCCCTCGTAAAAGAAATGGTCTTAAAGGATAACGATTGCGGAGTCATAAAAGATAATATGATGCGAAAAATCAGTGCCTTGGAGAAAGTTCGTCATTTCAGCTATCAGACCTATCGCCTTTTCATGAACTTTGAAAGAACACTGGGCACAGTGGAGGCACGGAACTATTTTATGACGGAGCTTCTCTTCAGCGACAAAGACTATATGACATTGAGAGCGAACGCTCAGAAGGCCCGGGAGATTCTAAGAGGTCGCTGCCAGGCCAAACAGTTGCTTTTTGATCTTGATCTCGAGAAATATGTTCCTGGCGCCCGCCAGTCTCAAACTTCCTGCAATATTTAAAAACTGATCCCTTGGTGTGGTGAACCACCCTAATTCCTTGGTTTCCCGAGCTGGATGCTCGGGAAAGGGGGCTTGGGGTCACCCAATTGTCAGGATGCTCACACTGTGAACGAGCCGAAATCTTTTTAAATACCACCACCACTCTGGTAGACCAGTCGTTATTCTAGCGATAAAGAATGCCCGGAGCTAAGACTTCGGGCTGTCCTAGGTGAGTGGCCATAGAATTGCCAAATTTCGAAAAAGATCCCCCTACCAAATCAAAACGACGAATAAGATCCAACATCCATAGAGGGATCTTCTTTTCACATTTCAGCTCTAAAATCACATTGTGTCCTGGCTCCTCAAAGGACTCAGGATGATCATAGTGCGCCAATCTTTTTTCATCAGGCTTCACGCACCATTCATTCATCTCCTGATAGCGTAAATCTCGATCAAAGGTCACTCGAGCGTAGTCATCCACGTGGGAGATGTAGGCCTTGCGACGATACTGAGTCAATATCACCGGCCCCACATTGTAGGTCATTTTCATAAAGAGAAAATTCTCAAAGTTATCCAAGGAGTCCGATTCCAAGTTGTCCGGAGGATGACCGAATTCAAGCAGCTCTCCCCAATTTTCGCAATTCACCTTCGCCCGCTTCTTCCTCACAAAATCGCGGAGTTTGTACTTTACTTCGAAAAAATATGGCGCTTGAGGGAACTCGCCATAAGAGCGAATCCGCATATTGAAATTAAAGGCATTGGCACTTTCCTTGAATCTCAAGATGTATAGACTGGGAGTATCCAGATAAAGACTATTGATTGTATAAAACTGATCAGGAGAAATCTGGGAATAGTAATCCATATCGCAATAAGCTTCGACAAAACGAGAGATAGGCGCCACCAAATCCAAGGGGATGAGATACTTCAATTCATATCTCTCAAGGGCTAAGGGAGAAATGGGGCCCGTCATAGGGTTCTCCTTGCGCCATGATTAAGGTAGTTAATGTCTGGGTTTTGCACCAACACTTCGCTCTCCAGAAGGTACAAGAGAAACAAGCTTGTGATTTCTTGCTGCTGACCAAAATGCTCCAGTTTCTCATGCTGAGCCACCAGACGCGTCTCACTGTTCACCAACGAATCTGTCGAGGTGCTTTTGAACCCCTCTTTGAATTCAATTTGTTCCAACTTGTACAGATCAATCAGGTTTAAAATTTGATTTTTAAGAATGACCACACGATCTTTGGCATCATTGATATCCTTCTGTTTTAAGGCCTTTTTCAAAATCAATTCATTCTGCTTCTGTTTCAGCAAGTCATCAGAACCCAAGCCCGGGATCTGAATACTCAGTTCCACCTTGTATTTCGTCTCATTCTTCTCTTGGGTCTGGCTGACCTCAAGTCCCTTAACCCACTGATTCTCTCTTCCTTTGACGATGCGATACTCGTGTTGAATCTCTTCAAATTCTTCATTCGCCAATTTCACCGAGAGGGAGTTCTGCTGAGGGCTGTGCTCTTGAAGAAATTTGAGGACTTCCTCGACATGTAACAATTCAAAGCCCTCAAGAACATCGCCCTTCCATTCGGGCAACCACAGGCGAATTTTACTGCGCGCCAGTTCTTTCTCCTGCTCCGCCACACTTTGGATGCGTTTGAGTTTGTGCACGGACTCCTTGGCTCCGAGATAGGCCTTGGCGGTGCTCTTTCCGGCTTTCAAAGACAGTGTTTGAGCTTTGAGATAGTTTTCCGAAACCTTGAGAGCTTGCTCGATGGTTATGAGCTTTTGGCGATTGATCTCATAATTTAGCAAAGCCATATAGCGATCATGAAGAGCCCAAGCTAAGGAGCTTTCTTTAAGAATTTTTTGTTGCTGCTGGGCACTCCGCCCCATCTTCCATTCTGGCCACGAACGAAATTGAAACTTGAAACCCACTTCGGTTTCTGTGCCACCGTCTTTTGTTTGAGAGACAAAGCCCTCCACATTTCTAATAGGATTACGGGAGTCTGTAGGACGCAGCTGATCCTGGGAAAGATAAGTACTTTCCTGCCACGCTGTCTTCAGCACTTGCTCAGAGGTGGCACCATATGTTTGAAGGGATCCCAGCATCAACAACAAGAACAACATCACTGAGACCTTTGCACCCCTCCCGCAGGAGGAAGAATTGAGAACTGACTGCCCTGTTTAAGATCAAAGACCCCATAAATCTGATGGGTTTGCGGCAGTATGGCCAACCCCTCTAGATGATGAAGGGCAAACTCGTGAACCAGAGCTGCGGATTCTGCCCCCGACGCCAGTTTCCAGACTGCGCTGCACATCTGCTGACGGCAAGATGTGGCCAGATAAAGATCGCCCTGATCTGCGATCAAGTCCGTCACCACCATCTCCACGTCCCGGTGAGGCAAAGTCAAATCGAGAACCTGCGCCACACTGATGTCATCGGCCTCTAGAACCTCCTCGAAAATCTTATTCAAGGATTGAATTTTTAAGATGACACTTTGATTTCGTTGAAGGATGGGCCCCTTCAGAGCCAGGAAGAGATCTTCACCGACAATAGTATGACCTTCCACCTCGAAGCCCTCAGGGCCATTTCCTTGTTCGACAATCTGTTGGATCAAAGGATCTTTTGAAGATGCGAAGGCTTTAAAAAGCAAAGTTCTCAGGTCCACACTTTTTTCAGCTTGAAAGCGAAATCCCGTTCTTTTCACTTTCACAAACAGCTGTCGAGATTTCTTGAGTTTACCCTTTTTTGTGGCCGACAGGGAACTCATCAAGTACATGCGGTCTCCGACCAATGATATCGACTCCACGTCATCCATTTCAGGGATGTCCTCAATAGGCACAACACGATCTTGAATCTGTCCCTCTTCATTCATAAGAAAAATCACAGGACGAGAATGAGGATAGTCGTCACCGACCAAAGCAAACTGCTTCAGTTCAGGAACAAAGACAATCCCTGACATCTCGGGCTCATAGACTTCTTGAATAGCAGGTGGGATTTCCATCTCTTCGGGTAGGCTTGGAATGGCATCCCCCGAAACCCCAGGCTGATCAGCCTGAGCCTGAGTCATCATAAATGAAAAACGCCATTTCTTTTGCACACTGACTTTTTCTCCTAGGAGAAAGTCATTCTTCTTGGGAATCTTGATCACCAACTCACGGCCCCAGGCCGTCAAAGTCTGAATACGTAAAAGACGTTCTGGGATCGGAACGATTCGCGAGCCCACACTCACCACCTTGCCCAATACGGGGCGCCCGCCAGATGCAGACACTTCAACGGTCTGCCCCACTTGAATTGAAGATCTCAGACTTTCGTTGATATAGGCACTCACATAGGTGGGATTCAACGGAACCAAAGTCATTAATGGAGCAAATGAAGGAGCTTTCTCACCGCTTTTGAAATTCACGGCGCCCACGGCTCCGTCGACCTCAGCAAAGACAAAGAGATTTTTCATGCGATTTTCAATCAATTCAATTTCTCGCTTGGCGTCCTCAAGATCCATGTGCATGGGGTCAGACTCCGGTAACAACAGAACGTCGTCTTTCGCCAGCTGGGAAATCTGTTTGCGTAACTTCATTTCGGCGATAAGCTTATCTTGGCGGGCTTTCAAAACTCGCAATTGGGACTCCCATTCGGATTGCCCCAACTCGATCAGCAGCTCGCCTTTTTTAACGACTTGATTCTGTAATACATAGATGTGCTTGATTTCCACGGGGCTGTCGAAGTTGATCTGATACTCTCGAGACTCTGCCACCCCTTGAACACTGATGGGATCTGAGCTCAGATAAAAGCCAAAGGCCACAATGAGAAGCAAGGCTCCGCACCAGCAAAATAAAAGAAACCTATTCTCTGTTCCCACGATATCCGCGATCCTCATTTAAACCTCGATGACTGACTCTTGATTCATAAAATGCAGTCCTCGCACTGTGGGTATTTTTCCCAACTCTTCCACCAAATCAGCCGATGTGCTTTGCGACTTCAAGCGCACTTGATAAGAAAAGTCTAAACGTTCACCTTGTCCAATCTCTCGAATGGTCGCCAAGGCAAAATGGCGGCAGGATTTTCCCAGAACATCTTCGACATAACGTTGATCACCCGCCGCTCGAGACAAGTTCAAACGCAAGAGACCATCAAACTGAGGACCCGATGCAAAAGGTGATTTTTGCAAAACCATTAAAGCGATAATAAAACAAATGGTCCCTAGAATCGCAATCCCATAGGCATGAACTCCCGAAGCCAAGCCAACCGCCAAAGAAGCAAAGATGAAAAACATGTCCCGAGGGTCCTTAACATTGGTGCGAAATCTTAAAAGAGACAAAGCCCCAATCATTCCCACACCGCGAGCCACATTGTCGCCAATGGCCTGCATGGCGATGGCAATCACGATGGGCAAGAGAACCAAGCCATGCAAGAAGTTCAGAGAGTATGAAAGCCCGCGGAATGTTTTCACATAAGCCACGGCCAATGCCGTCCCCAAAATGAAACTCAGAAGAAAGGCATAGATGATCGAAATCCACGTGGGGTTTGCAAAAGAAGAATTCAAAACTGAAAAATCAAGCACTGTCCCCCCTTGCGCTATTTTTTGTAGAGCGCACATACTTGCTGCACAGAGAACATCAGAACAACGACTTTTTGAGAACTAACAGATTCTTAATCCATTCTCTTACGACCTCGCAATCTTGGGTGTGTTTTCTGAAACAAAATCTCTCCCTGGTCTTGAACCCTTTTGAAATTTCAACAAAGGTTGAAGTTTGAATGAGAATATTTAAGGAGGTTCTATGGGCAACAAACTTTCCGGAAAAAAAATTGCTATATTAGCAACGGATGGATTTGAAAAATCAGAACTCTTCGACCCCAAGAAAGCTTTGGATGCTGAAGGTGCAGAAACAAAAGTTGTTTCCCTCAAAGCCGGTCGCATCAAGGGTTGGACCAATGGCAATTGGGACGACAGTATTGAGGTGGATCTCACTTTAGACCAAGCCAATCCTGAAAATTTCAGCGCCCTCTTGCTTCCCGGCGGAGTCATCAATCCCGACAAACTGCGCACGGATGAAAGAGCGATCAAATTCGCTAAGGCCTTCATCGAAGCCGGAAAACCTGTCGGCGCCATTTGCCATGGACCGCAACTCCTTATTGAAACCAAAGCTCTTAAGGGTCGTCGCATGACCTCTTGGCCCTCTCTAAAAACAGACTTGATGAATGCGGGCGCCTCTTGGGAGGACTCCGAGGTTGTTACTGACAATGGACTGGTCACCAGTCGCAAACCCGCCGACATTCCTTCTTTCAATCGCAAAATCATCGAGGAGTTCGCCGAAGGAGTTCACTCCAGGGAATCACACTACGGAGATCTTTCATCATGAGATGGGTGATTCTCTCAGGGGAGGAGGATCCAAAACCAAAGCCGGCTCCCAAACCATCCCCAGATCCCACAAAGCCTGAGCCTCCGCAGGCGCCACCACCCCGTGCTCCGGTTAAAGAACCACCGGAGCCGAAACCGGTTCCGGAAATAGAACCACCGCCATCTCGGGAGCCCGTGCCCCCGACCAAGATGTGATTTCAAAACGAGGTTGCCGTGAAAACCAACTTGCTTGAAAAATATCAGAATACCAGAGCAATGACCTCGGTTATTACGGCTCCTCTTTTTGTCGAAGACTATTGTATTCAAAGCAGCCGCGATGTTTCTCCGCCCAAATGGCATCTCGGGCACACCACCTGGTTCTTTGAAGTCTTCATCCTAGAAAAGTTTAAGAAGGCTTACAGCGTCTTTAATAAAGAGCTGCATCCGGTTTTTAATTCCTATTATGAAACTCAAGGATCTCACTGGGTTCAAGCCGAGCGCGGAGCGCTTTCACGCCCCAGCGTGGATGAAGTGAACAACTATCGTCAGCACGTTGACGAGTCTATGCAGGAAGTTTTAAGCAGCTCCTCCCATGAAATGCCCCTGGATCTTTTTCTTTTGGGCATCAATCATGAGCAACAGCATCAAGAGCTGCTCTATATGGACATCAAAAACATCTTATTCAATCAACATGCTCCGCAGAAATATTGGGGATTGAGCCAAACTCTCGACTCCACAGGCCCCGGTGATTATCTGACCTTTGATAGTGGTTTAGTCGAGATTGGCCATGAAGAAGCAGCCTTTAGCTATGACAATGAGCTGCCTTCACACCGTCACTATCTGCATCCTTTTAAAATGCGTAGCACTCTCGTCTCCAATGCTGAGTACCTGCAGTTCATTCAAGATGGCGGCTACACCAATCCCGAGTACTGGCATTCCGATGGCTGGCGATGGGTGCAATCCACAAGTCAGCACCACCCTCTTTATTGGGTGAAGCAAGACAAGACTTGGTTAGAGTACGAGTTCAGTGGCCTAAAAGAGATTCACCTCGACAGACCCGTGTGTCATGTGAATTTTTATGAGGCCTCGGCCTTTGCTCGCTACAACCACAAAAGATTACCCACGGAATTTGAGTGGGAGCACGCCGCGAGAACTAAAAAATCCCGTCTTAAAAATCTGACGGACTCTCTCTGGCAATGGACCGCAAGTTCCTACTCTCCTTATCCCCGCCATCAGTGGCAAAGGGGCGCCATGGGAGAATACAATACGAAATTTATGATCAATCAAATCGTTTTACGAGGAGGCAGCGCATGGACACCCCCGGATCACACAAGAATGACGTACCGGAACTATTATTATCCGGAGAAGAAATGGGCTTTCACGGGGATCCGCTTAGCGGAAGATATAGCATAACAGATCCAGCAGGAGTAGAAATCATCCTGGGTCTGCGTGCACCTCAAAAAAGAATTTCTTCCAAATATTTTTATGACGATAAGGGCACAGAGCTTTTTCAAAAAATCTCTCAGACTCCCGAGTATTATCTCACCCTTTGCGAGAAAGAGATTTTGAAGAAGTATGCTGTCAATATTTTAGACTATATGGATCATGATCCCTTTAGCATCATTGAACTGGGAGCCGGAGATGGTTCTAAGGCGGCCCTCCTCCTCACGCAAGCCTTAAAAAACAAAAACTTCCAGAACTACTATGCCGTCGACATTTCAGCCAAAGCCCTCAATGAGTTGAGCGACAACCTCGAAGAACAATTCGATAACTTTGTTCCTCACACTTTGGAAGCGGACTTCTTTGATGGTTTAGCCCAGATCGAGTCTCAAGCTCTGGAGCGTAGGATTGTTCTTTTCCTGGGTTCATCACTGGGAAATTTACTTCCTCAGCAAGCTCACGAGTTTTTGCAGAGCCTGGCTCACAACATGAGAGAACAAGACCTCTTGGTGTTGGGTTTAGATTTAAAGAAAGATGAACGCATTCTTTCGAAGGCCTATAACGACAAGCAGGGACTCACTGCTGAATTCAACTTAAATCTCCTCACCCGAATTAATCGCGAATGGGGTGCAAACTTCAATCTAGATAACTTCGAGCACATGGAGGTTTACAATCCCGGATTAGGCGCTATGGAAAGCTATCTCATGTCGAAGGTTGAGCAAACTGTGTTCTTTGAGGACTTCAACACAGAGATTCACTTCGCTGAAGGTGAACTGATTCATACAGAGTATTCCTTCAAGTACAACAAAGCGGACATCATGGGACTTATTCAAGATACGGGCTTAACGGTTCAGGATTTTCTCTATGATCGTCGCCGCTACTTCACCACGGTCTTGCTGCGCGGTCCATCGCGACACTAGAGGTCTAGTTGAGAGAGCGTGAATTTACTTGATGACCTAAGTATCTTCACCTCTCACAGACTAGGACAAACATTCTAGACAGATCAAAGTTTGATTCCCTCTGTTGCTTGTTGATCTCCCCCATAAACTACGAAATAGTTTTGGGGGTGTTCAATAACAATGAAGGAGAACATGTATGTTGAAATCAATTATGGCCGCACTTGTCGTTGTGGTTGCAGTTCAAGCGCACGCCGCTGATGTTTACAAAATCGATACAAAAGCAAGCTCTGTAGCTTGGAAGGGCACAAAGAAAATGGGCAGCTTCCACACCGGTGGCATCGCTCTGAAAGAAGGCCAAGTGAATGTTGATAAAAAAGGTCAACTCACAGGCGGGACTGTCGTTGTTGATATGGCGACAATCAGCAATGAAGATTTGAAAGACAGCCCTGACTTCCAAAAGAAACTCGTGGGTCACTTGTCGAGCGAAGACTTCTTCAACGTGCCAAAATTCCCCACAGCAACTTTCAAACTGACAAGCATCACGCCAAAATCAAAAGACGAAGTTCTTGTTAAGGGTGAATTGACAATGATCGGTAAAACAAACCCGATTGAATTCCCAGCAAAGGTATCAACAGATAAAGGTGTGGTTACTGGCGAAGCCAATGTGAAAGTGGATCGCACAAAATGGGGCTTGAAATATGGCTCAGGTAACTTCTTTAAAGAACTTGCTGGCGACAAAATCATCAGCGACGAGTTCGAATTGACGATGAAACTTGTAGCTAAGAAATAGTTTTAGTTCTTTTCATTCTGGCGTTTCCCTTCGGGAAACGCCTTTTTTGGAGTATAATCACATTCCCCCCATCCTAAGTCCAATTCCCTTCTGATTGTTACATATTTAACACAGTTCTTCCTCTTTGTCGGATAGCTTAAAACACGCAACTTGTCTTACATAACGGATATGTTTTTCAAGTGCGCAGAGTTTATCGGCACCGTTCAGACGTTGTTTTCGCAGGAGCCCCAATCACATGGAGGTCCTTTGGGGAATCAAGAAGCTCTTCAAAAATGTTTGTCTCTCACGGTTATCTTTATCGCCTTTCTCTTAGCCGCCGCCTGCTCTCCTTCCGGGAATAAGTTTCAGATCTCAGATATTCAGAATCCCAGTGGATCAACGCCAGATAAAACCACGGATCCCACGCCTTATGAGGTCCATCCTTTATCCTGGGAAACCTCTTCGAAGCCTGAACGCCGGGATTGGACCACCTATCTTCACGACCGGATTCTGAATACGTGGAGCACTTTGCTTCCAGGATCCAATGATATGCACAAGTTTTGCCCTCGTTATTCTTCATTAGACAACAATCAACGCGCCAATGTCTGGGCCGCCCTGCTCTCAGCCATGTCGAAATTTGAAAGCAGCTACAATCCGCTGAACCGCTTTCATGAAGACACCATGGGTACCGACAGTGTGACCAAGAGGCCCGTTTATTCCGAAGGGCTTTTACAGCTGTCCTATCAAGACATTCGCGGCTATCCCTTTTGCGAGTTCGATTGGGAGGCCGACAAAAAACTCTCAGACACGGACCCTCGAAAAACCATTTTTGATCCCTATAAGAACCTCGATTGCGGCGCTGGCATCATGGCCCGACAGATCGCACGCAAGGGCCTTATAGCGGTCAGCTCGGGCCCTTACTGGTCGGTGATCAAGGATGGGGGACGGTACTCTCAGATTCCCAAAATCATCACGATGGTGAACGAACTGCCATTCTGTAATTAAGGTATTTCATATTGAGACGGAAGATTCATACTGCGAAGTAAATTTTCCGTCTTCTCATTCTGAATCTTAAGAACACCTGGTCTTTTGTCGAAGAGTTCAGTGAATGAACTCACTGACAAGATTTCTTTGGTTGTACGTTTTTGTTGGTATTGCAGCCCTCACAGGGTGCAAGGAGCCCGACGTTTCTGTGGGCTCACTAGGTAAGCTTCTCTCTGCCCCTTCTCTCAAAAGCCAATCTCCATTTGACCAAGATTTCGACATTCAAAATTACGCTCTTTTCAAAGGGACTTGTGACCATCGTATCACCGAGTTGTGGGTCAAGTTTAATTCTTCTTCAGCCAGCGTTTCGGCACACTGGAAAATGCCTCCCGAAAGTCCCAACCTCACAGACACGGCCCTTTCGAATGTTGTTAATGATCTAGACTGCCAAGATGGCACTTTCGAATTTTATCTCACGCGCCAAGACATCCTGAGCCTGTGGGGTTTTGATGCTAGCGACAACGGTCCTCACATCGACAACATTTACCTCAAAGGCACAACTCCTCTCGGTGATACCCGCATTTTGACCCTAACAAACGATGGGGGCACAACGCCTCAGCTGCCTTACAAAATTCATATCGAAAAACAAAATCTTCCTCTGGCCTCAGCCGCCTCAGGCACTTGCCAACCGTTTCTCGTTTCCCTCACGGATCTGAGCAATGTGACAGCCCGGGCGTCTCAACCGGTGCCTTTCTCTATTGGTGGACGCCTTGCCGGAGCAGGAACATCCGACACTCCGCAAACTCTCTATTTATCTTCTTCAGAATGTGTTGCGGGAACCAATGGTAACGCCACCCGATCTATCGCCACAGGCGACAGTCAATTGCAGGTCCATATCCTTGTGCCGAGTTTGCCCAATGCCGAATATGAGTTTCAGGTTTCAAGCCCGGATATTTCAGGGACGAATTCCTCTGTCGTTACAATTCGCGATGCCAATAGCAACTACGGCTGGATGGCCTCCACATCTGGAGGCGCCCTTTCTGCATCCATCACTCACTGGGAATGCTCACCTGTTTCCATCAAACGTTTTACATACAATGGAGTTGCAGACCTCAATGGGCCGGCCTTCTCGATTTCTGTGAATAGCCCGGCTCCACTCCTGCGCTTTTACTCTGACGCTGCTTGTACGAATGCGACATCGGCTTTCAGTTTTGCTTCCAAAGCTTCCACTTCCACATTGTATGTGCGTTACGAAACAACCACTGTGCAGAGTTCTTTTATCACGTCCCTCAATCTCACTCCGAGTTCCGCGGACTATGACACTCCGGCCTCTATGTCGGTCGCCGTTAACACCAGTGCGCCACTGCCAGCAGCAAGCCTGACCTTATCAGGCACGACCTCAGCAACTCGCGGTGCTTGTTCTATTTTTTATGCCATTCGCGTCGATGGAAATGGACAACAAACAGCGCCTAATCTAGCCCAAGTTGTAAACCTCGCAATCAGCCTGCCCTCGGGAGCTGCCTTCTATCAAACCACCGATTGCAGCAATACCCCTGTCACTGCCGTGACAATACCAGCAGGTCAAAGCTCCGTGGCCTTTGCAGTAAAAACAAACGCTGCTCTGACCACTTCAAGCACCTTAAACATTTCGGCCACGTCGCCGGGATTACCCACATCGACCTTCCCTTACTCGGTGATGTTAGTTCCAACAGCCATTGAGGTCGCTGGCCTTAACAACATCACTATCACTCAAAGTTGTCATGCCTTCCAAATCGCTATGAAGGACGATGTCGGCATCATTTCAGCCAATGCTTCAACAAATCTTCGTCTCAAGTTTACCAAAGTAGTAGGCATGAATTTTAGCGCCTTTAATCTCGGCCTCTATGACAATGAAGACTGTGACAGTGGCCAAGGCAAATACGACCTGGATGATTTCGCCGATGTCTGGTCGTCACAGGCCATCACTAGCGTTTCGGGAAGTTATCCTCTCTGGATGCAAACTTTCCCGAACTCGCCGGTCACAGCCATCGATCTGGCTATTGAAGTTCAAGGTATTTCACAAACCTTCCGCCTAAATATTCAAGGCGGGAACCCATAGCGCAAAGCGGGATGATCATCTCGCTTGACCGTCAAAAATCCCCGAGCTAGCTTCAACCATTATATTTACAATAATATTGCGCATCGCTTCACGCCGTGGGACGAGTGCTGCTTGGCTGCCTCAGGAGGGAAAAATGGCTGAATATATCAATCCAGATTACGTTCCAGAACCAGAAAAAATGAACGTTAAAAAAGGTCTTGAAGGAGCCGTGATCGACACGTCTTCCGTTTCGAAAGTAAACCCAGACACGAACTCTTTGATCTACCGCGGTTATCCAGTTCAAGACTTGGCTGAAAACTGCTCTTTCGAAGAGGTGGCTTATTTGATGTACAACAGCGAGTTGCCAAATGCAGCTCAGCTTGCAGATTTCACTAAAAAGGAGCGCGGCTACCGCGAGATCTCAACAACTTTGTTGAACGTGATCAAAGCTCTTCCTCAAAAATGTCACCCTATGGACTCCATCCGCACTGCGGTTTCTTTCCAAGGTTGTGAAGATGCTCGTATCTGGGATTCTTCTCCGGCAACGGACATGGACAAAGCGATTCAATTGTTGGCAAAAATCCCAACAATGGTTGCTGCGGACTACCGTTTCAAAAAAGGTTTGGATTTCATTCCACCGAAATCAGATCTTTCTATCGCTGAAAACTTCTTTCACATGTGCTTCGGCCGTGTTCCACAAAAAGAAGTTGTTAAAGCTTTCGACGTGTCTTTGATCTTGTACGCTGAACACAGCTTCAATGCTTCGACGTTCACAGCACGTGTTGTGGCTTCGACTCAGTCTGACCTTTACTCTGCAACTGTTGCAGGTATCGGCGCTCTAAAAGGCCCTTTGCATGGCGGAGCTAACGAACAAGTGATGCACATGATGATGGAAATTGCTGATCCTGCGAAGGCCGAGCAATGGATGATTGATGCTTTGGCCCAAAAGAAAAAGGTCATGGGCTTCGGTCACCGCGTTTACAAGTCTGGTGATTCTCGCGTTCCAACAATGAAGAAGTACGCTCAAGTGATGGCTGACGTTATTGGCGATCAAAAATGGATGCAAATGTACAACTCATTGGAAAAAGTTATGGTTGAGAAAAAGAAAATCTACCCTAACTTGGATTTCCCAGCGGGTCCTGCTTACTACATGATGGGCTTTGAGATCGACTTCTTTACACCGATCTTCGTGATGGCTCGTACTACGGGCTGGTCAGCTCACATCATGGAGCAAACAGCAAATAACCGCATCATTCGCCCATTGAGCGAGTACATCGGCTACGAACAACGTAAAGTTGTTCCTTTGTCTGAGCGTCGCTAATTTTTTAGACTATCTAAAAAGAAAAACCCACAGTTCAAAAAACTGTGGGTTTTTTATTTTCTGTATTTCAATAGAACTTCTCGCATTGTGGAACATCGACTTATGGAATCTATCCCCTAATCCTTGGTTTCCCGAGCTGGATGCTCGGGAAAGGGGGCTTGGGATCTCCCAATTGTCAGGATACTCACACTATGATCGAGCGACAATCTCTTTAAATACCGCCACGCTAAGAGAACCGTTTCCACGCTGTACTAACGGCACACTCTCAAGTTATCCAAAGGCACCACTTCGTAAGCTGGAACAACAAAGAAGTCCTTGAACTTCATTTTCGCGGAACCATTTTCATAGAGCTTAACCACTGTGCCCTTCTCTCCGCCCTTGCGCAGATGAGTTGTGCGGTTCACCGTGCAAGCCGTCGAGCCCGCTTTCAAATTTGAGTTCGGAAGTTTTGAAACTCCAATACCCAAATAAGATTGGCCCACAGCATATTTGCCAAGAGCACCGTCAAAGTAAGCCACGCCATTGGCAAATACATACTTCACTTCATCGTAATACCAGCGACGAGTGCTGCGATTGTAAAAGCTGACGTCCATGCCTTCTGAGATCTTTCCCGCGGACTTCACGCGAGGAGAAAGGTCGTCAGCATAGCGAGGATAGAGCATTTCATCTCCACGAAAGTGTCTGACATAGTATGTACGACCATTGATGTCTTCGATATACATAGCAGTCTGAAGAACACTGTCATACACATGCTGTCCTTTAAAAAGGCTTTCAGCTTGTGCCAAAGATCCCATCAAAAGAAAACTTGCGATTAAAAAATTCTTCATATGGGCTCCTACTTATTACACTTTAAGCTGAGGTTTTCCAAAGGAATGGCCTCATAGTTTTTTTGCAAGAAGAAGTCTCTATAAAATAACAATACAGTTCCATTGCTGTAGAACTTCACAGCTGTCCCGGCACTGCCGCCACGGCGATGACGAGGCGTTCGTTCTTTAGGACATGCCTTTTCGCCAACCTTAAGATCCAGGCCCGCGATAGAAGGGATCTCAAAGCCCAGGATATTAATTCCTGAGATGAAAAGATAATCTCTGATCTGCGCATCGTTGAAGGTTGTTAAGTGAATATCTGCCAAACCATTTTCATAAACGAAGCGAACTTTCGCCACGTCATAACGCTTTAATACGGGGTTGAAGAAACTCACTTGGTCGCCTTCCTTGATTTCACCAAGAGCGCCCACTCGCTTCACCAGGTCTTGAGGATCACGAGGCAGTGAATAGTATGACAACTCTGGAGATTTAGGATTCTTCAAATAAACGATGCCGTTCTTTGTGTAATCCACATTCATGGAGGACTTTGTGAGTTTGTCGTAAACCACTTCCCACTCTTTGAAGTCTTGAGCGTGAACCAGTCCTGAGAATAGCAAGACGCCCATCAACAAACCAAATTTCATCACAAACCTCCATATAAAGACTATGAGCTCAAAAAAACACTTCATTTTAAATAGCCAACTTTGCTCTATCAGCAATTCCTATACCCGGCTCAGATGGTATATAGGGGTCCTTACCTGTTCATAAAATGAATGTGTGCCTATTTAGGTCACCTCAACGAATATATTCTTCCCGGCTCACGGAAAGGCTTTATAGCAGATAAATTTGAGGCTCTTACTCGAAATGTAGAACCTTGCCATCATGTAAGCCACGGGCTTGATTGTACTCTTCGAGGGATTTTAGAAACCCCTCATGGAAAGGCGAGCTCGTTGGCAAAGCCTCGAGAACTTTTTTGGTCATGATGGAGGTGAGCAAGTAGTCGCTCTTTCTCACCGTGTTTGTGTATTCGAATTCGCGAAGACCCTTGAAAGATTTATGCTGAGACCGTTTCTTAAATAAGGCCGCCATGGCTCTCACGTGGTCTGTCATATAAACGCAATACTCTTCATGGAGACTCACGACATTCACACCACTCGTCCATCGCTCAAAGCGATTCATCGTGTCGATACGAGCAATCTTAGAGCGCACCTCATCGGCCTTTTGTGCGCTGAGCTCGGCAGAGCGTAAAAAGCGCGAAATAGAGCGGTCTTGGGGTTGAATCCTGCTGATCTTCTTTACAATGACGCCCGTATGGGGCCTAGGAGTGGCCTGTGAGAGGCTTCCTCCTGCGAGAAGAGTGCAGATCGTAACAATATGACACAATGGCAGCAGTTTTTTATTCAGCATACTGAACTTCATTTCAAACAGCGTGCCCTGTCTCATTTTAAGATCACTTTATTATAGACAAGTGAGACCTCAGTTTGGAAAATGCCAGCTTAGAGAAAGGATCATCATGAAATACATCTCAATACTTCTGCTGGTTGTCCTTGCTGCCTGCTCGCAAAAACCGACCACAGCTCCGACTTCTTCTGCCGACACTCAAATCTTCGGAGAGATCTATCACTCTCCTCTGCGTTCCCGTGGTCTCGATTACGACGCCACTCTGGAAAAAATTGCCTTTGGCTCTTGTGCAAATCAGGATTTGCCCCAGCCTCTTTGGAAAACCATTTCTGCGGCTCAACCGGATCTTTTCCTTTTTATGGGTGACAACATCTACACCAGCCATCCTGGTCAGCAACCCATGACAGCACAGTATCGAAAGCTGGATCAGATTCCCGAATACATAGCCATTCGCGAAACCGTCCCCTTCTTGGTCACTTGGGATGATCACGATTTTGGACAAAAAGATGGTGGCGCGGATTTCTCCGGCAAAGATCAATCGCGCAAGGCCTTCTTGAACTATTGGCCCTATGTGAAAAACAGCATTCCTTTAGAGCAAGGAGGCGTCTATCACTCCAAGATGGTGGGTCCAAAGAAAAAAGTCGTTCAAGTGATCTTGCTCGACACTCGTTACTTCCGCACACCTCTTCATGAGGTTATCGATCATGAAGGCACCTATCAAGGTTACTCGCCTTCCGATGCGCCGACCGACACCGTTCTGGGAAATGCTCAGTGGGAGTGGTTTGAAGCTCAACTGAAACGCCCCGCAGATGTGCGCTTCATCGTCAGCAGCATTCAATTGATCGCCAATGAACATAAGTTTGAAAAGTGGGACAACTTCCCTAGAGAGAGACAGCGCTTCTTTGACCTTTTAAAAAAGACCAAGGCCAAAAACGTGATTGTTCTCAGTGGAGATCGCCACATGAGTATGATCGCCAAACAGGACATCCCGGGTTATGGCCCCTTGTATGATATCACTGCGAGCTCTATCAATCGTCCCAACAAGTACATGACCTCAGATAGCAAGTACTTGGGACCGGTCTATGCGAAAGAAAGCTTTGGGATGGCTAATATAGATTGGAAAAAGAAAGTTGTTCGTGTGGATATTCATGACATGGACAACAAAGTCGTCAATTCAGTAAATATCAAACTTAAGTAAAACTCCACCCTTAGTGTGGTGGTGCTCTACCACCACACTAGTGGATCAGTTTAAATTATTTTGAAAGACTCAAATTGATCATGAAATTTCGGGCAATCCGCATCGCCCGGCCTTTGGCTTCTTCGGCTTTCAAGCCAGTGAAATGCTCATCCACAGTGTTCGTAAAATGCAGGAGCCATCTCTCAAAGTGCTGAGGCTGTAAATTGAGTCTCATATGCGGAGGAAAAGGTCGCCCCCGATAAGTGTCTTCATCAAGAAGAAGATCGGCCCAAAAGTTGTAAAGCTTTGGAAGATGTTCTTCCCAATCCACTTTGGCGACATCATTGAAAATAGGCCCGATCAGCGAGTCCTCACGCACCTTTGAATAAAAGCTATCAACCAAAAGCTGAATGTCTTCGCGATTTTCAATAGGTTTTTGTGACATGTGGACTTCCTTTGGGAAACCCCACACGCCTTTAGAATGTGGGTCTTATCTAGGGGCCTAGAACAGCAAACCTAAGCTAGCAAAAACTGCTTTTTGATTGTTGTCAGACTCTGTGGTGTTCTGCTGGATATAACGATAGGTCACACCATAGGACAAGGTATTTTTCTGCAGCTTGTTTTGAAATTTCAAGCCCGCGACAAAGCCCTCACCTGCCTTAATGTCTAAAGAGTTCTCGAATTTTGGCATGAGCATTAAAACATCACCCACCAAGAACGCTTTAAAGTTCCCCACAGAAACGAAATTCAAACGACCACCGAAAGACAATTGGGGAATATAGATTGCATCCACCGTCGCTCCAGCTCCTGTTGGCGTAACAAAAGGCAGCTGTTCATAGATCAGCGACCCCGCCAATGAAAAGCGTGAAGTCACTTCGGTCTCAAGGCCCGTGCTGAATTTCCAAATGTATTGAGAATGACCCTCCACTTCAACATCATCGGCATGACTGATATCCATGTGCTCGACCATGGCCGTGAAGATCAAATGACTTTGTTCACTGATGCGATAGGCGGCTTCTAGGTCCACACCATAATCAACTTCTGAGTTCAGCACATTATTGATACTGTTTGCGTGATTATCACTTTCCAATTCAAAAACAGAAGCCGCAGCTGAAATCCCAAAATGCCAGCGTGAGTGATGAGCCGGTGCCAACGGAGCCTTCAACAACGGGGCAGCCGTCGGAGCTGGAGCGGGGGTCGGCTCTGGCACTTTCTCACTTGCCATCAAAGTCTCTGCGGGAGTCGGAGTTCCTTCGAGCTCCGCCTTAAGAGCCGCTTGAGCTTGTTCCTCGACTTTTTCTTCTTCCACAACAGGAGCTGTTGCCGCGGCAGGATTCGGAAGCTCGGGCTGTTGAGAGCCCTTAATACCTTGAACCACCGTCCACTTTTGTAGCCCCGTCCATGACTTAATAAGATCACTGTCCCCTTGGGCATTGGTGTTCGTTGGCGCTCTTTTGATCACCAGTCTTTGCCCCGGAGTCAGAGCAAAGGGTGCCGTGACGTTATTCCATTTTGCAATATCCACCCAATACTTCTCATTGCCGTAAAGATCACGACTGATCATATACAGATGTGGTGCTCGACCATTCACGATGTAAATCGTCTGTCCCTGAACTTCCTCGATCTCACGATGATAGGTCGCAGCGGCCTGTTCAGTCTCCTCTTGCGCAAAAGCGGGAGCGGCAAAGCTTCCAGCTACGAGAAGCCCCAAGATGAAAGACCTCAAAGGATGGCGATAAATAGAAATTTGATTTTTCATATAGGTTTATCTTTCCTGATTTCTTGAAAATGGAGAAGGTCTTCCCTCTGGCAAGCTTACAATCTGGTCTGGCCTAAAGGTTGATCCCCCGAGGTTTCGATATCTCTCAGAGAGACTTATGGTAAAAATATCAATAAACCGAATTTTGGAGAGTGTATGCAGAAGCGAATTCTGATCGCAGGGGCCTTGGTCGTTTCCGTTCTTTTCACCTTGGGCTGTAAAGAGTCCGTCATCAACTCTCTGAAGATTCCTCAAGCCACTTTAGGCGCCCCCGTTCTTAGCAATGGCTTGTCAGCCATAACCAGTACAGACTCCGCTTCGATTACAGCCACCTTCACCCATGTCAATACAAACACTCTAGCGGATGGCACTGGCTCAAGCACGACTCCACCATCAGGATTGAAAGTCGTTCGCACCGGAAATGCCGTTTGCTCTGCCGTGAATCTCTCTGCCGTCACTGACACAGGCGCTCTTATCGCCGTGTCTGGATGTGGAGGAACGGGAAATATCACAGTTCAAATCAACGCCGACGTTCTTTCAAGCACCACCTCTCTGAGCAACAAAGCTTCTGCTACAGTGCTCATCAGAGTGGACAACACATTGCCAACAGCCACATTGGCTGTGACCAGCGCCGCCGTGGGCACCACCGATGGCGCCAACACCGTGACAGCAACCTTTTCTGAAGCTGTCAAATCTCTCAGCACGACCAACTCCAATGGTGAGTTTACAGTGAGTGGTTGCACCACCACTCAGCCTTCCGTGGCTATCACATCGACTCTCAACGGAGCTGGAAGAACTGTGGCCACTGCCGTTCTAAGTGCTGGGGATTGTGATGACAACGACACTGTGACAGTGGAACTCAACATGGACAAAATCACAGACCTCGCTGGAAACGATGGCGATGCTGCGGACAATGTTCAAATCTCTTACGATGTGACTTCTCAACCGGTAGCGACTCTTGCTGCTGTCACTTACCCAGGAAGTCAGACATCCCTGGGAGCTTCTGGCATCGCTACCTCCGGTTTGAGTTTCGTGAACACAGTTTCAACGACGCTCACTGCCGCGAGCGGAGACACAGCGACTCCTCCTGCGGGAATTTCTGCAACCCCAACGGGCACAGCAGATTGCACAATTGATGTTTTATCTCCGTCGATCACGGGTGCTTCCATTCGCTTGAGTGCTTGTTCCGGTGAAGGTACGATTGCCATTCAAGCCGATGCCGGGATTGCGACCAGTGGAACGGCCGCGCAAAATGTGGCCTCCAATACACGCTCTTTTGTGATTGATGCTGTCACTCCGACGGTGGCTTTGGCAGTGACCAATGCTTACGCGGGCACAGCGGCAGGTTTGAATACTGTGACCGCCACTTTCGATGAATTGATTCAAAATCTTCCTGCGAACAATTCGAACTCGGTCTTTACTGTGAGTGGTTGCTCTGTCAATCCGGCCGTGACCATTGTGATGAGCGTGAATGGCTCCGGCCATTCCGTTGCAACGGGCACTTTGTCTGGCGGAACTTGTGCAGACCTTGCCACTGTGACCGTTTCCTTGGACCTTACTCAAGTGACAGACACTGCGGGAAATGTCGGCAGCGCTTCAGACAACCCAACGCCGGTGACTTATGAAATTGATCTTTCAAGTCCTGTGGCTTCTTTGGCAGCACCTGATTATGGCGGCGGATCTTTTGCAGATCTCATCACTCCAGCTGTTGTTGATTTGACGTGGTCAAACACTGCTTCGACCACCCTGAGCAATGGAACCGGAGATACAAATGCTCCTCCCGCAGGTATCACAATCACAGGAGTAACTGGAGATGCGGCGTGCACCGTGGATGTCACAAGCAGCACCACTTCAGGCGCAACAATCACCCTCAGCGCATGCTCAGGAACTGGCACCGTCAGTCTGCGAGTGGATGCAAGTTTAGCGTCGAGTCCTTGGGGACACCAAAATGACGCTTCCACTGCCGTCGTCGTGGATGTCAGCAACTAGTTCTCAACTAAAAATTCTGAGTTTAAAAAAGGCACTCTCACAGCTTACTATTACCCACATCTCTGAGGTGTGGGTTTTGTCTTTGAATACTGCAATACTTTGGGAACATACCGCCTCGATAGGATCATTCCTGCATAAGTGAATTTGTGGCTCGTTGGTCACTCCTGAGAGGGGACTCTCAGGAGTCTAAGGTATTGGCTGAGCTTTAATTGAGAGTTTTTTTGTAGCTCTGCCGTACTCTCACTTTCCCGAAAATTTTAGCCCCGTTAGGGGCCGAGGGCATGGATGCCCGAGTTTTCGGGAAACACAGACAGGATGTCTGATTCGGACGGAGCCTAAAGTAAAGAACTTCCCACATTCAACAATAGATATGGGTAATAGCAAGCTCTCACAGTGCCTTTTTTATGACGTCGTGGGCTTGATGCACCATGGACAAAAAGTGAAACCAGGCACCTTCTAGGGGGTTTGGCAGAGTTCTAGGGAATGACCGTCGGGGTCGAGAATGATGGCCTTTTTTCCGTCTGGCATTTCAGTGGGGTCCAGAATACACATCGCGCCAGGAACTTTCACGAGTTCCCCTACGATTCTATCTAGTTCTGTTACGCGAAACCCCAATTGCAGACTGGGAATCTGAGACCTCTGAGGATTCTGAATGGCGTATAAACAGAACTCCACGCCATCATGAACGGCTCTATAAACTTCACTCCCCTTATCGACCTTATTGGCATTGAAAACGAAGCCAATAATTCGATAAAATGCCAGCATGTCCTGTAGATGCAGGGTATTTATTGTGATAGAAGTTAGAACCAAACTCATTGATCCTATATTGCAGAGCGAGGCGTAATGAAACAACAAAAAATTTTCCTTAAAGACTACAAAGGTCCTTCTTTCTCAGTGGAGTCCATCAATCTGGACTTCAACCTCAACGAAGACTTTTGTCGAGTCATCGCCAAGAGTGAAATCCTGCGCACCGAAGCTGGTGCGGCTTTAGAATTAAATGGCGAAGACCTCAAACTGATCAGTATCAAAATCAATGGTCAGCCTCTGAACGAATCTCAGTATAAAATTTCAGAAGAGTTCCTCACCGTTCCCCAGGTGCCTGATAAATTCACCTTGGAAATCGAAACTGAACTCCAACCTCAGAACAACACTTCTCTTGAAGGTTTGTACAAATCCAGCTCGTTCTTTTGCACACAGTGCGAGGCCCAAGGTTTTAGAAAAATCACTTACTTCTTTGACCGCCCTGATGTGATGACATCTTATTCTGTCACTATCGAAGCTGACAAAGTAAAGTACCCTGTGCTGCTTTCTAACGGTGATCGTATCAAGATCGAAGATCTGGGCAATGGCCGTCACAAAGCTTACTGGAGAGATCCACACAAGAAGCCTTGCTACTTGTTCGCTCTCGTGGCTGGTGATCTCGGTGTGATCCGTGACAACTTCACCACACGCTCTGGTCGCAAAGTGAATTTGGAAGTTTACGCGATCCACGGCAAACAAGATCGCTGCTGGCATGCCATGGATTCTTTGAAAAAATCCATGAAATGGGACGAAGACACTTTCGGTTTGGAATACGATTTGAATGACTACATGATCGTGGCTATTGATGATTTCAATGCCGGCGCCATGGAAAACAAAGGTCTCAATATCTTCAACTCCCGCTTGGTTCTTGCCGACTCAAACTCTGCAACTGACACTGATTTCTTCAGCATTGAATCCGTGGTTGCTCATGAATACTTCCACAACTGGACCGGCAACCGTGTGACATTGCGTGACTGGTTCCAACTTTCTTTGAAAGAAGGCCTCACGGTTTTCCGCGATCAAGAATTCTCTGCCGACATGGGTGACCGTGGCGTGCAACGTATCGAAGACGTGGATGGCTTACGTGCAGGACAATTTGCAGAGGATGCAGGTCCGAATGCTCACCCCGTTCGTCCTGAATCTTGCATGGCCGTGGACAATTTCTTCACGATGACGATCTATGAAAAAGGATCTGAAGTGATTCGCATGATGCAAACCATTGTGGGCCGCAAAGGCTTCCGCAAAGGCATGGATGAGTATTTCAAACGTCATGACGGTCAAGCCGTGACCACTGAAGACTTCGCGGCGGCTATTGCCACTCCGAACAACAAAGACTTCACGCAATTCCGTCGTTGGTATAATCAAGCCGGAACTCCTGTGGTGAAAGTTCAGGAGCGCTATGACGAGGCTAAAGGCGAATTGACTCTGACTTTGGAGCAAAGCTGTGCGCCGACTCCAAATCAAGAACACAAAGAGCCTTTCCATATTCCTTTGATGATGGGTCTGTTGGACAAGTCAGGAAAAGAACTGGTTGTGAACTGTGAAAAGATCCAGAAAAACAGCGATGGCAAAGATGTGATCGAGTTGAAAGCGGCGAAAGAAGAGTACGTTTTCAAAGGCCTTTCTGCCCGCCCCGTGCTTTCTATCTTGCGCGAGTTCTCGGCTCCTGTTCATTTGAAATGGGAAGCTTCAGAGGATGATTTGTATTTCTTGATTGAGAAAGATCCAGATTCTTTCAATCGCCGTGAGATGACTCAGAAAGTGGCCCTCAAAGTTCTTTCGGGCCTGATCAGCGATGCGAAAAAGGGGGCGGCGCTGAACGTCGACACCCGCTTCGTGAAAGCTTTGAGCACAATCATTCGCGACAACACCTTGGACCCCGCTTTCAAAGCAAAGATGTTGCAATTGCCAAGTTACGCAATCCTCGCTCAAGAAGAATCTCTGCTCGATGCGGAGGCCTTCCATAAAGCTCGCACTGCAGTCCTGGTGGCTATTGCGAAAGAAAATAAATCGGCCTTGCTGGATATCTATCGCAAGTATCATGGGGTTGAACCCAAGAGCCGCGACAACAAGGTCTTTGGTCACCGCCAGTTAAAAAACCAGGCTTTGGCTTACTTGGCTGAATTAAAAGACGCTGAGATCTTGGATGTGGTGAACGGCCAATACGAGAACGCACAAAACATGACCGATCGTATGGCGGCCATGATGATCTTGGCCAATACGGACTCTGCTCACAGAGACAAGGCTTTGAACAGTTTCTTGAACGACTGGAAAGATGATTCCGTCGTGATCAATAAGTGGTTCACGGCTCAAGCGACTTCAGATCGCCCACAGACTTTGGAAGACGTGAAGGCTTTAACAAAACATGCAGCCTTCAACATCAACAATCCAAATAACGTGTACTCTCTCTTGAGAGCTTTCAGCGCGAACTTGGTTCGTTTCCATGATCCAAAAGTAAATGCCTATGAATTCTATGCGGATAAGATCCTCGAGATCGACGCTAAGAATCCGCAAGTGGCGGCTCGCCTGTGTGCTGCATTTAACTTTGTGAAAAAATTGAATCCGGAAATGAAAGAAAGAGCTTTGACCCAAATCAAGCGCATGGTGGCAGTGGATTCTTTATCTAAGAACTCCCGCGAACTTTTGCAGTCCGCATTGTCTTAAAAAAAGACGGACACATCTCTCGTGTTGCTGGTGAATTTAAAAAGTCACCAGCAACATTCTGAATGATCTTCCTTAAATGTTCTCAACGTACAACTTCAAGAGATGCGTCCCGACAACGTCCTAACGTACGCAACGAACGTTTGCTTTATACTCGTAATTTCCCCAGCCCCATGAACCGTCAAGCAGACTGAAGATCACGAAGGAATTCAACTCAGGGCTATGCACAGTGCGAGTCCAAAGATAATTCTGTGAAGGGGAAAGACCCAAGAACCAACCCAGTTCATCAGCCGAAGGCAGACGCCACCCCGTCAGCACATCAGCTCCACACTGCCCTCCAGCCGCTAACAGCTCACAGGGAGCCTGCAAAGTACGGCAGTAGTTCGCCGCTTCAACCACAGTATAAGTCTCCACTGTCTCTTGAGTGAGGGACTCAGGGACATTTGCTGATGCACTTAAAGAAAAAGCCAGACAGCATAACAACAAGCTCGACGCAGATAAGAATAGCTTCATCATAAAAACCTCCGTGTTAATCCCCTGGGGAATGAAAGATCTCTATGACCTTCATTTTGAAACTCCTCCGGCTACAAAGAAATCCATTTCCTTGATCTCTTTCGTTTAACATCATTTCCTTGAGGTCGATCCGACCAAGGACGGAAGATAGATTACGGAAGGTCCATCGGAATGCAGGGTGAGCTCGCATTCCCTACGTCTCGGATGAGGTGTGGGTTTGTAGATTTTGGGAACCTACCGCCTCGTTAGGGTCATTCCTTTATAAGTTAACTTGTGGCTCGTTGGTCACTCCTGAGAGGGTACTCTCAGGAGTCTAAGGTATTGGCTGAGCTTTAATTGAGAGTTTTTTTGTAGCTCTGCCGTACTCTCACTTTCCCGAAAATTTTAGCCCCGTTAGGGGCCGAGGGCATGGATGCCCGAGTTTTCGGGAAACACAGACAGGATGTCTGATTCGAACGGAGCCAAGAGTAAAGAGATCGAACTATTTAGTGAAGCAATGCTCAAGGAATTCTGTGCGAGTCTCTGGGCGAGACTTGAAGTGCCCGCGAAGATCTGATGTGGCTGTGGCACTGTTGGTGTCTTCCACGCCTCTCATCATCACGCAATAGTGGCGGGCATTGATGTGAACCGCCACGTGTTCAGTTCCCAAGATGTATTGCAAGCAATCCGCGATCTGCTTCGTGAGACGTTCCTGAACTTGAGGGCGGCGCGAGAAGAACTGCACCACGCGGTTGATCTTTGAAAGGCCGATGACCTTTTTGTTCGGGATGTAAGCCACGGTCGCGTAACCGTCGATTGGCAAGAAGTGATGCTCACAGAATGACAGGCAGGAAATCTTTTGAACCACAATCATTTGATCGTAGCTCATGGAGTTGTCGATCACCGTGATTTTAGGAAAGTGATGAGGCTCCAGGCCCGAAAACACCTCGTTCACGTACATTTTGGCGATACGACGAGGGGTGTCTTGCAAACTGTCATCGCTCAAGTCCATGCCCAAGGTTTCCATGATGTCCTTGAACTTGTCCGTGATGATCGAAATCTTCTCATCCGGTGAAAGACCATTCTGAATCATAGGTGTTGGGCGAACATTTTTGAGGATTTCATGGGCCCGAACCAGGTGAACTGATGTTGGCTCCGTCGCTGATTTTGCAGATTGTGTTTTGCGCTTCTTGGTTGAAACAGATTTTTTCGCCATAGGGGGGCAGTTATGCCTTAAAACCCCATTCGAGGCTACCCCCTCGTGCCGACGCGCAGCACTTTTGAAAAAAGGACAGACTTCACGGGGTTGCATGTTTTAAGCTTTTCTCACTGTGAAAAATAAAAGCATAACATCCCTAGTAGTTCTTCTTGTCGGTCTTGCTCTTTCACCCCTTGCGGAGGCCTATCCGGACTTTATCGGATACTCTTACTCCTCTTGCATCACCTGCCATTATAATGGGCAAGGCGGAGGTCAGTTGAATGACTACGGCCGGGCCCTTTATGCTACAGAAATCACGGCTCGTGATGTCTATCCCAAAAACATGGATGAGGAAGAGATTGCCGCAAAGTCAGGTTTTCTTGGCAAAACCCAACTTCCTTGGTGGATCCGCCCTGGGATCAAATACCGCGGCCTGTGGTTCCAAATGAATCCAAACTCCGGCGGCGAGTTTGAAAAGTACTATGACATGCAAAATGATGTGAACTTGGCCCTTCACCTCGACAAAAAACAACGCTTCGTTATTGTCGGAACCGCTTCTTACGCCAACAACATCACGGTTTTTGACAAAAAGAACTATTGGTACCCTCGCGAGTACTATCTTCGCTTTAAATACAGCAATAACTTCTGGGTCTACCTTGGACAGTTGGACAAAGTTTTCGGGATCCGCTTGATCGACCATACGGCCGTGAGCCGTCAGCCGATTCGCCTAGGTCAATTCTCCCAATCCCAAGGGGCCGTTTTGCATTGGACCTATCCGAAATGGGATATTGCTGTGAATCCGTTCATGGGTAATAGCAATGAAAAGGATGAAGTTCGCCAAAAGGGCGGCTCGATCTCTGGGGAATTTGAAGTTCATGAGAACTTCAAAGTTGGAGCTTCGGCTCTGTCCTCTGAAAGCACTCAAGAAAAATGGAGCCTGGTGGCGGCCAGCACTCGCATGGGACTTTCCAAAGGTTCTGCCATCATGGCGGAAGTGGGCTTGAAAGAGTTCACGAATAAAGTCACCAACGCTGACGCCATTTTGGGAAGTTATGCTTGGGTCGAGACGTTGATCAATATCCGTCGCGGCTACAACTTACTCTCTGTCATTGAACACAGCCGCTCCGACCTCTCTAAGTCTTCATCAGAAAGTATGAAATGGTCTATTGGTGGCCTTCTGTTCCCTCTGCCAAAGACAGAGGTTCGCTTAACGGTCGCCAATGGCAAGTTCTCCACTCCATCAGGAGGAGTTCCTGATATGTGGCAACTTCAATCTCAAATCCACTTTGCTTTTTAAGGACGTCATATGAAGAAGATGCTTCTCCTCCCCCTTCTATTGTCTTTGAGTTTGAATGCCTTTGCGCAAGAAGAGCCGGATCCAGAAACTCCAGAGGTCGCTCCCGCTTCAAGAGCGAGAGTTCGCGTTCCTCGCGCTGCCACCTCTGCCACCTATCAATCTGTGGGTGTGGGGTACATGGTTTGGAATGAAGACCTGCGTTTGCAACAATCTGGCGTAGTGACTTCGGCACCAGCCAACTATCAAGGGGCCTCTGTTAACTTTCAAAGCGAAACCATTTATCGCCGCTGGGGCTGGAGCGTGGCGGGCTTTATCGGTTCAGGACGCGCCAATGCCGGTGACGCCTTCGATGCCCAAGTTCCCTACACTCAAGCCAAGCAAGCTTGGACTTTGCTTGGCGCAAGCCCTCGAGTTTTCTATCGCCTCACGGGACGCGTGAACATGGGACTTTCTGTGCCTCTGATGATGAAGATGGTTGAATGGCCTGCGGCTCCAGGTATGACAATCGACAGTGGTAAAAAAATGATCACCTCTGGCGCTTTCGATTTCTCGATCCGCTTAAGCAATAAGTGGGATTTGTATCAAGGAATCGGTGCACTCTCTAATGATAGTTCCACCATGTGGAGAGTGAGCCTGAATTATCGCCTTTAATATCTAAAGACCCTAAAACGAAAAAAGCCTCACTCTTCAGTGAGGCTTTTTTTTATTTGCTTGCTAGAGATTTAGTTATTGGAACTTCGACGTGAAGCTTCACGTCGTCTTCAACGCCGACACCCATATAGTTAATGTCTTCGATACCAAAATCCGCCAACTTCAAAGTGAATTCTGCTTTCAAAGCAGAGCCTTCGATTTTATAAGTGCCCGCGATATCTTTTTCGATGCCTTTGATTTTTATTTTGCCTGTCCCCTTACCACCTTTACCAGTGGCAGAAACCAACACAGCAGTCGGGAACTCACCTGTTTTAAGATGTTTTTGAGTGTGCTTGTCACGAAGCTCAACGCCCGTTTTCAAGCTTCTCAAATTCACCACGATATTTTTAGCTTCTACGGTATCGCCTTTTACAATAGCGAAACCTTTCACATCAGATGTTTTTCCTTTGAAGCTTCCCATAGGATTCAAAGTCACATCCACCACGGCCTCGGGTTTTGCTGAAGCCGTTAAACCTACAAATAATAAACCCAACACTAGAGCTGATGATTTCATTTCTTTTTCCCCCGAGCAATTATGTCTCTGTATTTTTAGTTAATACTATTAATCCAATTCGCAACCGCACTGACCTCAGCAGCAGAAAAACTTCCACCCATCGGCATATTCTTAGTCCCGCCGCCCGCGGAACCAATCAATCGATAATACATCTTTGAAGTGGCGGGACTCTTTGGAACCACCCACCCCATAGCAACGGCCTTCGACTGAGTCAGACCGCTTAAATTTCCTTTTTCATTAGTATTGTGACAGCTCAAACATTTGGAATCAATAATCGCTTTTGCAGCCAAAAATTCTGGCGTCGGAGCCACTGGGCCAACGGCCCCCTCATTCACCAAAGCTGGATCATAAAGCACGTTAGGAATTCCCTGATTGCTCGCTATATAACGAGACATCACATTAAGGTCTGTATTTTTAAGGTTCTCAATGTAGATCACGGCCTCGACCGGAGATCCGCCTGTGACCCCCACGGCGGGAAACCGCTGAACAAAAAATGTCTCTAAAGGAGTCCCCACTTTTTTCACTTCAGCTGTCTGCAGAATCCCGTTGATCATCAAGGCGGCATCCGTAGCTTGAACACCAAATCGCGCAGCCACCACATAGGAGGTTCCCACTGCCGGCACATTGGCTTCCATGTATAAATAATTGTCGGCTGTAGTATAGCGAACAGCCCGGACCTTGCCGTTGGCAACTTCGATGGACATTTGTTCAGTTTTTGTGGTGGATGTTCCTAAGGAGAGAACCTCGCCTTGGTTATTTTTACTGAGAGCAACGACCAAGGTCCCGCCCTCTGAAATCAAGGAAGTGGGTCTATTAAAATCCGCGCTTCCCGTCTTGCGCCAGAACCCAATATTTGTAGATTGAAGAAGTCTAGGGAGGCTTGCCGCGTCCAGGGCATCACGGGATTCCATGAGGCTAGACTCACGGATAAATCTTTCGTCCATAGCAAACTCACTGCAGTTCTGAAATGCCAGAACCAATGCGGCGATTCCGCACAAGGTTGTGACTGTATTCAGCTTGCTTGGCATAGTAGTTCCCCCACCCCTAAGTATATCAGCTTAATAGTCTGAAAACTAAAGTCTCCGTCTCATAAAAAGACAGTCCGGAAGTGTTTTGCGCTCCCACCGTCGCGCGTGACAGTAAATAGTGTGAAATTCTTAAAGTTTATGAGGGAGATGTCGATAATTGATACATGAAAACTATGCTTATATTATTCAGTCTTCTTGTTAGTTTTTCAGCTCACGCCGGTAAAATTATTAGCGTGAAGCAAAACCGCGCCCTGATTGACATGGAGTCTGACTCCTATGCTCCCGGCGATCGTCTTTTTGCTGTTGATAACCAAGGCAAGCGACGAGCCATCATCGAGATCAAACAAGTAAAAAATGGCAGAGCCATTGGTCAGGTTATTAAAGGCCGCGCCAGTGCAAATTTCATCGTGATGTCAGGGAGTGCCGGTTCAAGCTCTTCTTCTGGTAAGTCTGCAAAGAAAGGGATCGGCCCTAAAGCCTGGGGTTTCACCGCAGGTTATGCACAGAATACCATGTCTGCAAAATCCACAGCTTCAACCACTGTGAATATGACTGGAAGCAGTTTTGCCGTAAAAGCTTTCTATCAAAAGACTCTTGATGGATCTATCAGCGTTCAAGCCAGCACGGGTTATGAAAGTTTAGCTGTTAAAGGCAATGCCACTTCAGGCTCTTGCACAAGCTGTGAGGTGAACATCGGCTATCTTGGCTTCGATGCTCTTATTCGCTATGCCTTCTATGAAAAGTCTTATCGCGTTTGGGCTGGTGGTGGACTCGGCTTCCTCCTTGCTTTGAGCAAATCCAGTAACATCATCGATACTGGAAAAATCAGCACCAACCAAACAATACTGGGCGCTTTCGGTGTGGACATTCCTCTTAGCGGTGGAAAATTCATTCCCATCGAATTGAACTATGCTCTCTACCCGAGCAATAACACGACTTCTGCCAATCAGATTATTCTGAGAGCGGGTTACGGTTTTAGCTTCTAGGAACTCTTTAGTAACTCATCCTTAGCGCGGTGGTATTTAAAGAGATTGTAGCTCGATCACAGTGTGAGCATCCTGACAATTGGGAGATCCCAAGCCCCTTTTCCCGAGCATCCGGCTCGGGAAACCAAGGATTCGTGGATGGTTCATTGCCACTTTGGTGGGGCGGTTAAATTCCTTAGATATTCATTATTTTTTAAAGCCGCTGGCGTACTGCTTAGAACAGTTGCCAGGCGGGAGACTCGCAGATTTGGCCTAGCATGGCTCTCCATCTCTCAGCCACTGTGACTTTATCCGCAGCCAGAGTGTTGTTCAGATCCAGGAGCGTATTCACCACCAGCGTCTCGGGTGGACCATTTCTATAGAATAGTCCATAGGCGGCAGTGATCGAAGCTGCATTGATTTCGGAGGAGTTCTTAAGACTCACCTTTTCTAGAGCTGCAGAAACTCCATTATTCAAACCCAGGACGTTTTCACACAGCTGAATGCGGAAAGATTCGCGAACGGTGTTGTTGTCCGTGAAATAATCCAGATTCACATTCGAGAGCGCGCCGTTACAATCCTTAGAAGTATAGCTTGAATAAATATTGCAAGCTCCGCCGTACTGAGCGCCTTTGTAAACCACCCACTTGTCAATCAAGCCTTCAAGATCCGTCACCGGGAAAGCCGTCGAGGTAAAGATCTCGCGGAATAAGGCGGCCACGTAGCTCTTGGTCACCACATGTTGCTTGCGCGTTGGGAGCTCAGGCTTGGTTTCCACAGGATGGCTTCCACTGCCCGCTCCGGTTTCATGTCCCGGAGGAACCTCTGCCAGGCTCGCAAAGTCATTCATTTCAAACTGCTGCAAAGGGGAACAGTTTTGATAGAGCTGTGTGGTGATTCCACCCCAGGCCAACAACACAAATATCGAAAGTCTTCGGCGTGTTTGGTTATTCATCGTCATCCCCTAGGCCACGATCTTCGCTGTTGCTAGAGCCTTTAAAACCCCGTTGCCCAAAGACACCAGTGGTGCCGCAGAATTGGCGTAAGGGTTGTGCTTCACATTTAAAAGTGCAGTCACCGTAGAGGCCGCCATAACAGCCGAAGGCATTCCTTTTTGATTGTAGCCCTCAATAGGAGCGGCAATCCCCTGAGTTCCATCGTAAGCGGCACTGTGCCCCGCCAATTTGATGTTGCCCACAACCACCGGCCCATTGGTGAAAGCTCCTGTAAAGGCCGAGGTCACCATTTGGTTATAGCCATGGTCACTGCCTGAACCTGCAGATCTGGCCGTGCGCCCGAAGTCACCTTGCAACTGCACCACCGTGTTCTCCCAGATCTCAGCTCCCAGCTGATCTTTCAGTTCGAGAATTCCCGCCGCGATTCCGCGATAATAACTGTTCATCAAAAGAATGACGGCATTGGATCCGGTGTTGTGCATATCAAGACCTAAGGGTTTGGCCACTGTACTGGTTGTCTTAGCCGCTTGGATGGCCACATTCATCAGTTCATCGGCTCGAACATCAATGGAAGAAGCCAATTTTTCTTTCAGTGCATATTCAGCCAAGGCCAAACTCTCGGCGTAATTCTTAATTGAAACATTAATGATCGCATCGCGCACATCCCGCTCTTTACTGAACGGAATAATGTCACCTGTGCCAAAATTCCAGCTCACAGATTCATCAGAGGTCAAAGGTTTGTCGCTGACTCCGACAATGTTGGTTTGGCGCATGGAAGACTCAATGGCCGCTTTGTAGCGGGCCACTGCCGCGGTCCAATAGCTGTTTAGATCACTCACGCCCTTTTTCATCATCTCAGAGGCATTGGTGAGATTTTGGGAAAGCAGTTTGGCCCCGGCATTTTCAGATCGGGCATAGGCTTTCAAACGATTTTGCGCGAGCTCCATGGCCTCTTGATACTTGGATTTTAAGTTTCGTGAAGCCACATTCTTAGGATTGCCAAAGCCCTCCATCAGCGTGTTCAATGGCGTGGTTCCCGCCAACTTACTTTGAGGTTTCCCCCCACTCGAGGCATAAACGCCACGACTTCCACGGTCCGGCCACTGAATCGAGTCAAAGGTGGTGGCGCTATTTTCAGCCACCACTCCCGAAATCGTCGACACGCCTCCAATAGGAGTGACTTGCAAGCGCATATTGAATTCATGACCATCAAGGCCGCTGCCGAAACCGCGAACCACCAACATGTTCTTCAAAAGATCTGTCAATGGACGTTGCTCGCCTTTGCTATTGAATACTTTTTGGCCAAAGAGATGAGGCACAAGGACATTGTTGTAAGTGATGTACCGCATGGCTGGAGTGACCTTCCCGTCCGCAGCCACATTGAAGCTATTGCAAGTCATGGCATTCAATACTTTTGTTGCATTCACAACTTGCAGAGCAGGATCTCCATTGCTTATTCTCAACCACTGGTCGAACTGATAGCGAATAGGAGCACCGGCCATCTGGATATTCACATAATTTCGCCCGGCCACTGTCCCCGTGGCTTCGGCGTGAGCCTTGGTGATAAAACTATCAGCAATACCTTCAGTCACCGCCCGAACAGGATCAAACAAAAAACTTCCGGCACCGACAGTTAAAGCGCCGCCTAAAAAGTTTCTTCTGGAAAGAGGCTTGCCGTTATTTGAATCGTTACACATAACTTTATCCCCTTCCTATCTGTAGTTTTCTTGGCGGAAGTAAGGTGACGACATTATTTTTTCAACAACATCCACCACAGACCCCGTCTGGCGAAGAGTGGAAGCTAATTCCTCCACATACATGCGATCACGGCCCGCCTCTGCAGTGAGAGCTTTATTCAGGTCGGAGTTTTTTGGATCTGTCCGATCATAAAGTGGAACTTGAATCCCCGTCATAAACTCAAAGTATCTTTTCGCCGCACAAAGATAGTAGTCATCTGTTTCAACCATCGCGGCACCAAGACCCGCCAAATTTGAAACCGGAGTGTCCACCAAAGCTCCTTGCACGGAACGGAAATACAATCTTCCCGTAGGCTGTTGAAGATGAAAGTCCGCCACAGACTCTGAAGGCCAGCCACTCACAGAGGGCTTGACTGCCGCATAAGTAGTGATGGCCATAGAGTTTCTCGCGAAAGCCGCTGGCGCATTCACACGAACACCGTCTACGATCACATTATCTCCGTCTTGAGTGGGGCGAAGATAGTCCGTCGCACCGATAGTAAAATTCCGGGTTGTGTAAGCCATTGGATCCAACGTCGCATGGCACATCACACAGCTCGCTGAATTTCTAAATGCCAAAGAAGATTTCGTGTCAACAAACTTTGCAACATCGGACTCGCGCAAGGCCGGCAAGTTCGCGCAAAGAAAGGTTTCCATATTTTGTTGAGACCATCGACGAGCCACTTTCGAAGCTCCATTGAACTTCATATTCATACCGTGCCCATAATACTGCATCAGATAAATGGGGCTGCCCATGACTCCACCACCATGATTCTTAAAGAAGTCATAGGAGTAGTTCAAGTTGGCCGTGAGATTTCCCTTATCCGAAGGCTTTGCTCCGAGAGGAGCCAAAGAAATATTCGGCACAATGAATGTTTCCGTTGCTGGGCGGACCCCGACGAGATCTCCCACATCCAAAACCGGCATCGCAGCTTTCTCTGAAATATGCTTATGAATATTTCTATTGGTGACGGTATTGCCGGGAGATACTGAACGAAATGTGAATGGAGACTTCGACATATTCACATTCGTCGACAACATACGACCCGGGTTTGGCAAGTTGGTGTATTTCAATCTTGTCTTGACGCTGACATCCTCTACACGAAGAGCACGAATCCCCGTCGTTCGAGTGAGTGTGTCAGAGTACTTTTGTCCGGCACCAAAGACAGAGTAAGTCACAGACAATGCAGGTTCTGTCGCATCATAGATATCCATGGTTCCGTTCTCTTCAGAGGCACTGTATCCCCCAATGGAGTCGAAGTTGTTCACAGGAAACCAGGTGCGATGGAATGTATAAAAATTGTTGAGAACCGCCTTGCCCTCTTTGTCGTTCACGGAAAGAGTTCCGCTCGAAGACAAGAGACCTTTGCGCAGAATGCTGTTGCAGGCATTTAAAGCAGAAATTTTTCCTGATTTCACATCGGCCATCAAAGCATGACCCAATGGAACGGGGGTCCCCGTCAACTGAATATAACATCTGTTGAAGAGGCTTTGCGGTGAGAGCTCTTGCGCAAGAGTGTTTTGCGAAAACACCACGGCAAGTCCTAAAAGTACAATAGCTCTTATCATTTCCATTCCCCCCGGAACTTGGTAACAGAATACTCTTTTCTATTCGGTTTTCTCGAGAGAGATTGAAGCAATTCTCGAAGCAAGACAGCTTTAGTGTTCCACCTCACAATGTGGAAACTTGTTCGACGCCCCTTTTGGGACCCCTGTCTCAATCTTAGACAGTCCTCTCTCAGCGAAGGGCCCTTTATTTCGCACCCAACCTGGACTCAGCATTGCATAGGGATCCGCAGGATAGGGAGAAGAGTTCATGGGACGTCCACTGGACACGTTACGATATATGCTGCCACTCGTGGTGGCCGCTCAGGCCTTGACGGCCTTTGGTGCTGACAGCAATCCGCCGATTGCGAACAAGCATCTCTTGCCCAATGCCGTGCAAATTCAAATCACTCCACGAGGAATGCAATACTTTGATAAAAAGCTCTCTAATATTTTAGGGAACTTGGGTGTCAAATTGGACGAGGGTTACTTCCCGGCGATGAGTTATTCTTTCGAGAAGGCCATCAATCCAGACGACTACCTGGAAAGCAATCCCGAAACTGTTCAGATCTATAAGCAAGTTCGCGATCTTTTAACGAACTGGCTGGTGGGCTTCTCTCTCAACGACCACCGCCCCCATATTGAAATCGGTGAGTCCGGTTATATTGCTCAATTCGCTCGTTTCAGCCTCGTCACTGATGAGGCCCTCATGGAATCTCTTGGACGCCGCGATGGAGCCGTCTTGGCCATTGAGCTGGAAGTGAAGAAACTCACTCTGGCCACAAAATCTGCGATGGCTTGGGATCTTAACAACGAATATCTAGGAAAAGTCGGTTTTGAGGATGTCACCCTTCATGGCGGAGCCGAAGACGCTCCTTTGAAAGTGCGTCTGCCTTTTTACATCCGCTTGAATGCTTATGGTGGTTTGGATTTCGAAGCTTTGCCTTTGATTCACAATATCGACCGATTCCCCTTAGCTCTCCAATATAAAAATCTTTTGGTTCCGAACTTCTCTGTGGAAGTGAACGGCAAAAAGTTCAACCTGAACACCAGCCAGCTTGAAAAGACATTGAGTGAGAGCACCCCTCTGATCTTATCAAAAGTTCGGGACAGCTTGAGTGACTTTGCCACCAAGCAATTGCCAGAGCTTTTGAATCAAAAGGCCAAAGAGTTTTTCACGGGCTCCTTGGAGCAGGTTCAAGACATGTCTCCTCCTGGGCAAGATGACAATGACCATCGCCCGGACTTCAAATGGGGTTTGCAACTTTCAGCCATCAACCTGAAGAAGTCTTTGAATATCAATCTGACCGGTTATGTGGAAGACACTTTGAATCTTCAAAGCTCACCCCGTGCTTCAGATGCATCCCGTGGCGCCCCTACTTTGGGACAATTGCCCTTGGAGAGTTACGACTTGTCTTTGGCTTTGGACCGCTCTTTGGTGAATCGCATTTTGCAACTGAGCTTCCAAAGAAAAAACTTTGAGAAGATCAATCAATCCGATGGTTCCGTTTTGAAACTGACTTCAGCTCCAACGATTGATTATGTAAAAACTCCAGCGGGAGTGCCCTTAACTGACCAAGAAACCATCTTGAAAATGCGTATTTCCGTGGAAAACAGACCGGATTCCATGTTCCTCAAAGATGTTATCGTTGTCGAATTTGATATCATTGCAAAACTTCGTCAGATGGCGGATAAGAGCGGCATGCAGCTCGTCCTGATGAAGATTGACGAGAACAGCATGTACTTGGATGACAAGTATATTTCCCTCGCGGGCAAGTTGCTCAAAGGAACCGTTCGTAATGGTGTCAAAGATGAGCTTCGCGAAAAAAGTAAAGGCTGGGAGAAAACAGAAGAGGTCCTCGAAGGTTCGTTTCCTCTTCCGCCAGAAATTCTCGGGATCAAACTGGATATCAAAAAAGTCTTGATGGATCCCAACGGCCACATTGTTATGTATTTGAACTATGCTACAGGAGTTAAGTAAGATGAAATCCCTCAAACTAATTATAATCAATGCCCTGACGTTGCTCATCGGCCTCGGTTTGATGAGTGGTTCCGTATCGGAAAGAAAAGCTGAAGCCGCCCGCTTCGAGACCATCCCGGCTTTGCAAATCAACCAGCTTGGCAATTACCGGGGCCAATACCTCACAGTCCTTTATGCTGTAGGATCTCGTCCTTTCATTGCAACAGATGCTTCGCAAATCAATTTGTCACAGGTGAAAGATTCCCGCACTGTTTACATCTCTGGCGACTCCATGCCTTTGGCCTCTGTGCAGGTCGAAAAAGAAGGCTTCCGTCCCTCTTACAACATCGTGGTTTTCGTGGTTTCACCTCAAGCTAATTATAGCTGGGTGAATGCTGATGGAACAGTTCCACAAGGTGTTACAAGAACAGGAAACCAACTTGTGTCTTTGGTGAATGCGATCAACAAAACTCAAGTGGATAGCTTTGTGAGTGCGAGTGGTGAAGGCGCCATTCTTGGAATTGATCTCAAAAAATAAGAATTTAGATTCAAAAATTTCGTCATAAAAACGGAAGCTCACGCTCTTACTATTACCCATATCTATTGTTGAATGTGGGATGTTCTTTACTTTAGGCTCCGTCCGAATCAGACATCCTGTCTGTGTTTCCCGAAAACTCGGGCATCCATGCCCTCGGCCCCTAACGGGGCTAAAATTTTCGGGAAAGTGAGAGTACGGCAGAGCTACAAAAAAACCCTCAATTAAAGCTCAGCCAGTACCTTAGACTCCTGAGAGTACCCTCTCAGGAGTG
>RCUH01000228.1_pt1 | contig 70543 bp, 54 predicted proteins | sample 2166191 | NCBI WGS metagenome assembly RCUH01 (sample SAMN09932848, study PRJNA488358) | compost metagenome | feature: garden; material: soil; isolation source: compost soil in an enriched community after 214 h of incubation | place: Germany: Experimental Botanical Garden Goettingen | collected... | reverse complement strand
GCAACCCTAAGCCAAGGGTAAGGCAACCCTAAAGCAACCCCCTACTTATTCCCTAGTTTAGCCCTACTCATTACCTAGTCATAGCGAAGCCTTCCAAAATTATTTTTTATGCTTGCAACTACTTTTTTTTACGCTCAGATTGGCCGTTGAAAAAAGTGAATTATGGGCTTGTGTTTACATGAAGTTTTCGATTTACTAAACCAGTTTTCAATGCGTAATTTTTAGAAAATTTACCCTTAGCATTGACTGCCTTTTGTTGGTTTTTGAATTTGTAAATCGAGTAAAGGAAACATGAAAAATGGGTAAAAATGGCACTTTTAGAATCCTGCTTTAAAGCTGTTTAAACGTCGATTTTTGCAGTTAAATTCGTAATCGCTTGATAATTAGATCGATATATTGTATCTTTGCAGGAGTTTTAAAATTATTAACCAAAAAAAGGAGGAAGATGATAAAGAAACACATAATGACATGTACGGTAATTATATCATTACTAGTTATGGCAAAAGTGTTTGCTTACAACATGCCCCAAGCAGCAAAAAATTCTTCAAAACAGGAAGAAATTACGAGTACCGATACACTAACATTTAACATCACGAAGCCATTATCTTTGATGGCTCAATTAAATTTTGCAGAGGAAACATTACCAATTGGCGATGTCAAAGTAGAGCGTAAAATGAAGAAAACGCTGGCTGCACATTACTTCAGTAATCTACAAACTAATAAGCTGCACAGAAAGGCAGCAGAGTGGTTTCCAATCATAGAACCGATCCTTGCCGCTTACGGCATTCCCCAAGATTTTAAATACATGGCCTTGGTAGAATCAGGATTACATAGCGGAGTTTCATCTAAGGGTGCAGCAGGCGTTTGGCAGTTTATGCCAGGCACAGCCCGTATGTATGGTTTAAAGGTTAACTCTAATGTGGATGAGCGTAATAACTTACGTAAATCTACCATTGCAGCTGCCAAATACATCAAGGAACTTTATCGCATTTTTGATAGCTGGACACTAGTTGCAGCGGCTTATAATGTTGGCGATAGTCACATGAGGCGCCAGATTAACAGACAAAATCAGGATAACTACTTCAAATTGAAGTTGAATAATGAAACTGGAGGTTATGTTTACAAACTAATCTCTATGAAACAAATTATGGTAGATCCTGTTCGATATGGTTATAAAGCTCCAAGAGAATTCCTGGCTTATAATGCAGGAAAAGCGGAAGGAAAAAATTCAGAATAATATCGAGATAAAATACTCAACAATGGGGACGGCCGTTCAGTTTATGCTGAGCGGCTTTTTGTTTTCGTGCAGAATTTGCTAATTTGAGCACCTTATGGAATTGATGAAGCTGCGGATACAAGACATGAAATACAGTGCGGGGGAAACTCTAGTGCTCAGCTTTGAAATATTAGAAGGCAAGAAACCAGTATATCTGGCCGGACAATTCTTAACGCTGGTGTTCAATATTCAGGGACGCGAATTGCGCAGATCTTATTCTCTTTGTAGTTCACCAGATGTGGATGAACCACTGGCTATTGCGATAAAACGGGTGGAGAATGGTGAAATTTCCAGACTTCTTCATCATAAAACAGCAGTAGGAGACGTGCTTCATGCTTTGGAGCCCAATGGACAGTTTACTTATCAGCCAGAGAAACAAATCAAAAGAACGGTTTTTCTATTCGGTGCCGGGGTAGGTATTACACCTCTTTTTTCTATTATAAAAACGGCACTCCTTAAGGAAGAAAACTCGAGATTGGTATTGATTTATAGTCGTAGGTCTGTAGAAGAAACGCTATTCCATGATGAATTGAATCAACTGCAGGAGCAACATCCGGAAAGGTTCAAGATCATTTATGTGTCTAGCCAGAGTAAAAATTTACTAATGGCCAGATTAAATGTATTCCTGATCGAGAAGATCGTAAATGAGGAGTTGGTGTTCGATAAAGCAGTTGCTTTATTCTATACCTGCGGACCCATCGACTATATGGTGACTTGCCGTATAAAATTATTGGAGATGGGTTTTGACATCTCTCAAATCAAACGAGAGACTTTTGTATTGCCAGAGGACGAAGTAGATGAAGATGATTCGACAGAAAAGAAAATAAAACATACCAATACTTATACTGTAGTGCTAAATTTAAACCACAAGGTCTATCATTTGGAAGTTCCTTACAATAAGACTATTCTTGACGCTGCTTTAGAGCAGAAGATTAATTTGCCTTATAGTTGTCATGCCGGGATATGTAGTACCTGTATTGCAACTTGTACCAAAGGAGGGGTTGAAATGGATTATAACGAGGTGTTGATGGATGATGAGATTGCAGCGGGAAGAGTACTGGTTTGCACTGGACATCCAACAGAAGATGGCACTACATTAGTTTGGTAGTTTTTGTGGATAATGCCTTATCTTTGTGTACTAAATAGCTTGGTTCAAAAGTATTTTCATTAGCAACAAAGAACTTTTAACAAGCCCCATTGTTTTTTAATATATATGAGCAAAAATACTGTTGACCTTGGCGAGCAAAAAGATGTAGAAGTGTATGGGGCCAGGGTGCATAACCTTAAAAATATAGATATCTCCTTTCCCCGAAATAAACTCGTAGTAATTACTGGTTTAAGTGGGAGTGGGAAATCCTCTTTAGCCTTCGATACCATTTATGCGGAAGGACAGCGCCGGTATATGGAAACTTTTAGTGCCTATTCGCGCCAGTTTATGGGAGGAATGGAAAGACCTGATGTAGATAAAGTCTCAGGTTTAAGTCCGGTTATTGCCATTGAGCAAAAAACCACCAGTAAAAACCCACGATCTACGGTAGGCACAATTACGGAGATTTACGATTTTATGCGTCTATTGTACGCGCGTACTGCTGATGCTTTCTCCTACAATACTGGAGAGAAGATGGAGCGAATGAGCGAGGATCAGATTCTCGACAACATCTTTAATAAGTTTGGTGAGATGCCTGTGAATATCCTGGCGCCTGTAGTAAAAGGACGTAAGGGGCATTATAGAGAATTGTTTGAGCAAATTCGTAAGCAAGGCTATGTAAAAGTGCGTATCGATGGGGATATTCAGGACATTACGCCGAAAATGCAGGTCGACCGCTACAAAATTCATGATATTGAGATTGTGGTAGATCGTCTGATCATCGATCGTAAAGATTTAAAACGCTTACAAGATTCGTTACAAACTGCTATGCGTTTGGGTAAAGGCATCATTAAAATCAGCGATAAGGACAACAATGTTGCGCATTTTAGCCGCTTTTTGATGTGCCCAACTACAGGGATTTCTTACGATGAACCACAACCCAATAACTTCTCTTTCAACTCACCATATGGTGCTTGCGAGAATTGTGATGGTTTGGGGTATATTTTTGTGGTAGATAAAGAGTCTGTAATGCCTAACCTTAAGTTGAGCATTATGAATGGCGGCTTGGCTCCATTGGGGGAATACCGTGATATATGGATGTTCCAGGTATTAAAGGCTGTGGCTAAGAAATATAATTTCTCTTTGTCTACTCCACTTGAAAAGCTGGGTGATGACATAATCAATATTATTTTAAATGGCTCTCACGAACTGATTTCGGTAGCGGTAGAGTATAATAAATGGAACGTACAAAACTACCAGATCACTTTCGACGGGATCATTAAGCTGTTGGAAGAGCAGCAGGAACGCAAAGGTGAGGCCACTATGGAAGATATGGAGAGCTTCCGTAAGCTGAAAACTTGTCCGGTTTGTAATGGTGCGCGTTTAAAGAAAGAAAGTCTGCATTTTAAAATCGACGGCAAGAATATTTTTGAGCTGGCAGAAATGGATATCAGTAGCATCAAAGCCTGGTATGAAGGTTTGGAAAGCAGATTAAACGATAGACAAAATACAATTGCCAAAGAAATCTTAAAGGAGATCCGATCAAGATTGGGTTTCTTAAGCGATGTAGGATTGAATTATTTGTCGCTTGACCGTACTGCGCGTACACTTTCCGGTGGAGAGGCGCAAAGGATCAGATTGGCTACGCAGATCGGATCGCAGTTGATGAACGTAATGTACATCTTGGATGAGCCGAGTATAGGACTTCACCAGCGTGATAACGAGCGTTTAATTGGTGCTTTAAAAAACCTGAGAGATTTGGGTAATACCGTTTTGGTGGTAGAGCATGATAAGGATATGATTTTAGAGGCCGACCACGTAATTGATGTTGGTCCGGCAGCAGGTGTGCATGGTGGCCAAATCGTTGCCCAAGGCACTCCGGCAGAGATCTTGAAATCGGATACCCTTACTGCAGCTTATCTAAATGGTAAAAAGGGCATAGAAGTGCCTAAAAAGCGTAGAAAGGGAACTGGACATAAGCTATCTATCATCAAAGCAAGTGGACACAATCTAAAAGACGTTTCTGTAGATTTCCCGTTGGGTAAGTTTATTACTGTAACCGGGGTTTCTGGAAGTGGTAAATCGAGCTTAATTACCGAAACGCTATATCCGATTTTAAATCACCACTTCTTTAGAGCTAAAAAACATCCATTACCCTACGAGAAGATCAATGGCATAAAGGAGATCGATAAAGTGATTGAGATTGATCAGGCGCCGATTGGGCGTACACCACGTTCCAATCCTTCTACTTATACAGGTGTGTTTTCGGACATCCGGAATTTATATGTTCAGTTGCCTGAAGCTAAGATCAGAGGGTATAAGCCAGGTCGTTTCTCTTTCAATGTAAAGGGTGGCCGTTGTGAAACCTGTCAGGGTGGCGGAATGAAGGTAATTGAAATGAACTTTTTACCTGATGTGCAGGTGCCTTGTGAAGAATGTCACGGCAAAAGATACAATCGCGAAACGCTTGAAGTACGTTACCGTAGTAAGTCAATCAGCGATGTGTTGGATATGAGTATTGAAGAGGCTTGCGTCTTTTTTGAGAACATGCCTTCTATTTATAGAAAGATTAAGACATTGAAAGATGTTGGTTTGGGGTATATCACCCTCGGTCAGTCCTCTACTACTTTGTCAGGTGGTGAGGCCCAGCGGGTTAAGTTGGCTACTGAACTTTCAAAAAAGGACACTGGGCGGACATTTTATATTCTGGATGAGCCTACAACTGGCCTGCATTTTGAGGATATAAATGTGTTACTAGGTGTGCTTAACGAACTGGTGGAGCGCGGAAATACTGTATTGGTTATTGAGCATAATCTGGACGTGGTAAAAGTTGCCGATTGGGTAATAGACTTGGGCGAAGAAGGCGGTGCAGGAGGTGGAAGGATCATCTTTGAGGGTACTCCTGAAGGCTTGATCCAGAATCCGATCAGCTTAACCGGCAAGTTCCTTAAAAAGGAAATGGGCCTGTAAATCAATCGTTATGGCAGTCTTTTTAAGTGCCTTTCTACCGGATTCTGATGCTGCAAGCAAACTGCAGGTTGTAGATGAAGGACTGGAAAAGGCAGGTACGGAAAATGAAAGCTCTCCCTACAAATTAATCGAAAACGCCGATATTAAAGGTATTCTCGAACCCAGAAAATCTTTTTCACATAAAGGTACTTATGGGCATGCGCTTATTATTGCTGGTGCCGTAAAAACCATGGGAGCTGCATTGCTTAGTGCTAGTGGCTGTTTGTATGGTGGTGCCGGCTTAACGACAGTATCTATTCCCGAAAGTGGATTGACGGCTTTAAATACGGCACTCCCCGAAGTCATGTATTTGGAAAGGAGTCGTCTGATCAAAATAAAATCATTGAAAAAATACAATGCTATTGCGATAGGACCAGGATTGGGTAAGCTCTTTGAAGCGGTGTGTATGATGGAAGAATTGGTTGTTTTAAACCTGCCAGTTGTTGTTGATGCGGATGCTTTAAACATCCTTTCTAAGCGGAATGACTTGCTTTTGCATCTTGCTAAAAATTCGATATTTACACCTCATTTAAAAGAATTTGATTGCCTTTTTGGGGAGCATAAAAATTGGTGGGATAGGTTGCAGACAGGTCGGAGAATGGCTAAAAAATTGGGTTCTGTTATTGTATTAAAAAATCAATATACGTTTATTATCGATCAGCAAGGCGATGTGATGATCAATCCTACAGGTAATCCTGCGATGTCGCAAGGTGGAATGGGGGATGTATTGACTGGCTTAATTACGGCCTACCTTGCACAGGGCTACAGTGCAAAGGCTGCAGCAATACTGGGCTGTTATTTTCATGGAAGGGCCGGGGATGAATTGGCTTTAAGCCATCACAATATAACTGCATCGCAGCTGGCTGCGCAGATTCCGGTAACCGTAAAATCGTTTTTAAAATAGCTTTTTAGATTCCAACAGCTCCCATTACAATCATTTGATCCATGGTTGGTCCTACACTACCACCACGTTTCTCTAGTGTGACTGCGAATGCCTGAGCTCCGGCAATTTCTTTCATTTTTAGCAGAATCTGAGTACTGTCAGCTTTCACATCAAATACGCCTAAATCTACTGGTTTGCCGTTTACTAAAGCCCAAAGTTGGTATTGGTGCTGCTGGTCATTGGCAGGCAATTGCATTTTAGAGTTGTCGACCATAACATGTTGACCGGCTGGATGCCAATAAACTACCATTTTAGCTTTTGGATCCATTTTGGTTCCTGCAAGTTTTACGGTTTTCCAATCTGGGCTGCTCGCTATTTCATCAATCTTTTGCAAATCGGTATTGCTCTCTTTGAGGTAACTAGCTTCAGTAGCAAATTTCTGTTTATCCAGATTTAGGGCAATGATTTCATTTTTAGCATTTCCCAATTTCTCTCTGGTGGAGAAGAGTGCAGCAATACACATGATCAATAAAACAGCACAGGCAATTAATGCAATGTAAAGTCTTTTTATTTGAGTCTCGTAAGCTTTAGTTTGCAGGGGCACAATTGTGGCCTCACGTGCGGGTTTTATGCTTTCAGTTTCTATTTCCAGTGGTTTCGAGAGGATTTTATTAAGAATTTTGTCTCTTAATAATTCCCGAGGTTGTCTAGCTCCCGCTATAGCATATTTTTCCAGGGTAAGTTCAATGGATGCAATTTCCTGTTTTACTTCAGGGTCTTTTGCTGCCATTGCTTCAACTTCATATCGCTCCTCGGCAGTTAATTGCCCAGTTACATATTGTTCAAGTATGCCTGTTTCTATATATGCTCTTCCTTCGTCCACCTTAATTAAACCTCTTTCTTAACTCTATAATAGCCATTCGAACCCTTGTTTTTATGGTTCCCAATGGTAAATTCAACTCTTCCGCCGCCTCTACGTGTGTATATCCTTTAAAATATACCATGTCAAGCACTGCAATTAATTCCGGTTTAAGGCCATTCACCATTTCCTTAATCCCTAACGTATCCGCATTAAAGGTTACTTCCTTCTGTGCATCAATGAAATCTACGTTATTTTCAATGTCTTGGTTTTTTTCAGCGTTCCTATAATCTTTAGAGCGCAGTTTATCTATGGCTACATTGCGGGCAATATTCATCATCCAGGTAAATAACCGACCTTTCTCTGGGTCGTAGCCATTTGCCGAATTCCAGATCTTTATAAAAGTTTCTTGTAGCAGATCTTCGGCGACTTCTATTTGAGGAATAATTCTTGAGATGACCCCAAATAATGCAGCAGAGTACATATCATACAGTGCATGCATGGCAATGGAATTTTGGCTTTTTAGGGCGTTTACCAGCTCATCTTCAGGGAGAGATATTTTTTTGTTAGTTGTCAATTCATCACTAAGATAGTGAAAGAACTATAACAACAAAGAAGTATTTACTTTTTTATTAAAAATCAAACAAGTGTTTTTCTGCATGATAAGAAGAGCGAACAAGGGGGCCACTTTCTACATACCTCAATCCTTTAGCCAACCCGATTTCTTTGTATTTAGCAAATTGATCAGGATGAATCCAGTCAACCACAGGATGGTGGTTACGTGTTGGCTGTAGGTATTGTCCCAAGGTTAAAATGTGTACACCATTGGCAACAAGATCATCCATAGCTTCTAAAACATCGTCTTCAGTTTCTCCTAGTCCAAGCATAATTCCTGTTTTGGTTCTTAAGCCAAATTCAGAGATGCGCTTAAGGGCTTCAAGACTTCTGTCGTATTTAGCCTGGATACGCACTTGTTTGGTTAGGCGTTTTACCGTTTCCACGTTGTGGGACATTACTTCAGGGCGTTCTTCCAGCACACGGTATAAGTTATCCCATTGACCTCTAAAGTCTGGTATTAACGTTTCCAATGTGGTTTCAGGGCTTTCTCTTCTGATGGCTTGTAAAGTTTCCGCCCATATAATTGAACCTCCGTCTTTGAGGTCATCCCTGTCAACAGAAGTGATTACACAGTGTTTTACTTTCATCAGTTTTACTGAGTTTGCTACCCGGTTAGGTTCGTCAGTATCAACAGCTAATGGTCTACCTGTGGCTACAGCACAGAATGAGCATGATCTGGTACAAATGTTACCAAGGATCATAAAGGTTGCTGTACCTGCACCCCAACACTCGCCCATATTTGGACAATTACCGCTTTCGCAGATGGTATGAAGTTTATGGGTATCCACCAAACTGCGCACTTGCGCATATTCTTTGCCTACAGGAAGCTTAACTCTAAGCCAATCTGGTTTACGTTGTACTGGGTTTTCTGAAACAACCGGAAGTGCGATCATGGCACAAAGTTAAGCAATAGGTTTGAATAGTTATAAAGATGAAATGTTTATAGGATGTAAACTTGATCTATTTCATGTTAATTGATTTTATTTGACATTAAAGTAAACGAATTCTCTTAATTTTACCTCATGAGCACTTCAAAAATAACTTACAACGGTGGTTTGAGAACCACTTCTATACATGAGCGTTCCGGTAATGAAATCATCACTGATGCTCCTGTAGATAACAAAGGAAAAGGTGAAGCTTTTTCGCCAACGGATTTATTGGCCACATCATTAGGTAATTGCATGCTTACCATCGTTGGAATCGCAGCGAATGAGCATGGTTTTAATATTGATGGGACTACTTGCGATATCACTAAGATAATGGCTGAAAACCCAAGAAGAGTTGCCGAAATAGTGGTTGATTTCCAGTTTCCAGCAAATAACTATTCTGATAAAGACAAAACGATCATTGAACGTTCTGCCAATACTTGTCCAGTGATGTATAGTCTACATCCGGATATTAAGAAAACAGTAACTTTTAAATATTAATCATTTCGGCAACTTCTACTGCCGAAATGTCGCTATGAGAAGCGTCCAGAATACAATCTCCGTTTTTGATCAATAAGATTTGTGGGGATTCGTGATGGACTTGAAAAGTTTCAGCTATCTGCGCCGAAAGGTCGCGATAGCTGATTAAATCTAAAAAATATAGAGAAGTGTGTTCGGGTATTGTCTCCCAATCCATTTCGAATCGTCTTTTAGCCATTGCACTTACCGAGCAACGCGTACTGTGTTTAAATATTAAACTGTAGCCTTCCTGGTTCTGAATTTGACTAATCTGTGCCAGATCAGTAATGTTTTTCCACTGCATCAAATCTCTTTATTAAATTACCTCTACTTATCCTCTTCTTCTTTTGCCTTCTGGGTAAGAGCTATACGCCGGACAAATTTTGTTGGAACAAGCTTCCAACAACGTTATTGCAAAAAACACACCAAGCAATAATATTGCAACTTTTTTCATTTGTATTTATTTTCTTTAATGAAATATCGATACTAATCTACAGTTTTTAACAAAAGAATCAAAGTATGTTATAGGGTAGCCTTCAATTCTGCCATTTTTAATGCAGTAATTGCAGCTTCGTCTCCTTTGTTACCATGTTTACCACCGGCCCTGTCTATTGCCTGTTGTTGGTCGTTAGTAGTTAACACCCCAAATATTACAGGTTTGGCATGTTTGATACCTACTTGGGTAATCCCATTGGCTACCGCATCACAGATAAAATCAAAGTGCTTGGTTTCTCCCTGGATTACACAGCCCAGGCAGATTACTGCATCAAGGTCTTTGTATTTTTGTAAAAGTATTTCGGCAGCAGCAGTAAGCTCAAAACTACCAGGTACCGGTACAGAAATAATGTTTTCTGGAGATACGCCATGTTTAAGCAAAGTTTCTAATGCGCCATTATATAGGCTACCTGTAACTTCAGCATTCCATTCTGCAACAGCAATTGCAAATTTGAAAGCGCTTCCATTAGGTACAGTAGTATGCGAAAAATCGGATAGGTTTTTAAGTTGTGTTGCCATGCTGCAAACTTAAATAAAATTCGTCTAAACTGTTAGTTTGTTGTGTTTTTTGACAGTGGGATTTATTAATGATTCAGAATAAATGGTTTTTAGAATCGCTTTTAATATATTTAGCCTTGAATGCTTGTTTCTATTTAAATAATTAACGTAATCTCTTTTAATAGGAAGCAAATTTATGTTTCGGATTAAAAGAACTAAAGTTGTATGAGTAAGATTGTGTCCCTTTATGAAAATGATATGCTTATCCGTTTAAAATCTGGGGACGAGGAGGCTTTTGACTTTTTTTATAAGAAACATAGGGGCAAAATTTACGGGAATATTTTAAAACTTGTAAAATCTACAGATATTGCTGCTGATATTTTGCAGGATGTATTTATAAAGGTGTGGAATCATGCCGGAGGATTGGATGTTGAGCAGTCTTTTGAGGGATATGTGGTCAGGATCGCGCAAAATAGTGTATATGATTTCTTTAGAAAGGCTTCCCGTCAGAAGAAACTTGAAGAGAAATTGATTGCGTCATCTTCTATTGAAGACCATCAAGACCTAGATGCAGGGGCTGAGTTAGAGGAGAGCATAAAGCTACTTGATCAGGAGATTAATCTGTTACCCCCTAAATGTCGTGAGGTGTTCCAGCTTTGTAAGATCGAAGGGAAAAGTTATGATGAGGTTGCTGCACTTCTGAACATTTCGACTGCGACCGTTAATAATCATATTGTAAGGGCTACCAGAATACTTAAAACCCGCTTGTCGCAAGTTGATGTCATCCTTATTCTAATGTTGATTACAATTTTTTAAACTTTTTTAAATTAAGAGTAGTTGGTTTTCGCATCATTGGCGTATTAGAATAAAATAGACGCAAGTGCAGGAACTTTCACAATTATTTAAACGCTACTTAAACAATCAATGTACTCCTGAGGAAATCAGGGTGCTGTTGGATTATTTTAATGCTGATAGCGATAATGCTGATCTTAAATTATTAATTGAAGATCAGTTGAATGCGGAAGTACCAACAGACTTTGAAGAACAACCGGAGGTCATTGCAGCTTTTCGTAAAACGGATAACTATTTGCAACAGCAGCTTTTCAAAAAGAGTTTTCTTCAACGTGTCTTTTCTTCTAGCTATGTCAAGTATGCAGTAGCTGCGAGTCTTGTTGGCGTTTTATTAATGGGAGGACTCTTTTATAGCCGCCTTAAAAAATCCGAGTTTCCTGAAGGTAAGCCGTTGGCTAACGACGCGAGGCCTGGAACGAATAAAGGTATCTTGACGCTTGCGGATGGTTCATCGATTGTTCTCGATGCTAATAGTGACACTACGCTTTTAAAAAAAGCCGGAGTGAGTATCAAAGTAACAAAGGAGGGCTTGGTTGTTTATCAAGTATCGGATCAGAAATCGGGAACAACGGAAGTATTGTACAATCAAATTACCACTCCAAAAGGTGGACAATATGCCGTGATCTTATCAGATGGAACCAAGGTAATGCTTAATGCTTCATCATCATTGAGGTATCCGCTGAGTTTTCCATTAGGAGTGGGAAGAAAGGTAGAGCTTAAGGGGGAGGGCTTTTTTGATGTAGAAAAGGTTTTGGAGAATGGTATTCGGAAGCCTTTTTCTGTAGAAACACCCACACAGATTGTTGAAGTCTTGGGAACCCATTTTAACCTTAGCGCTTATGATGATGATCTTGTGGTAAAAACTACATTGGTGTCTGGAAAAGTAAATGTTTATTCGATAGCAACTAAGGAGGCTAAGATCTTAAATCCTGGTGAGCAGTCGATACTTACTGCGGGGGATGCTTTTATTCACGTAAAAAAAGTCAATGTGGAAGGCGCCATAGCATGGAAAGATGGCAATTTTATGTTTGAGGACTTATATCTAACGGATATCCTGAGACAATTGTCCCGCTGGTATGATGTAGAAGTAGATCTTAAGAATTTGCCAGAAACCAGGTATAATATCTTTATTTCTAGAAATGAAACCTTATCAACTGTTTTGAGAATGCTTGAAAAAACAGGGAATATAAAATTCTCTTTAATAAATAATACGATAAAAATTAACCGCTAATTAAACCGTAACCTAAACTAAAACCTATGCCTATGTAGTTTCGATACAAAAAGCCAAAAAAAAGACACCGACTGCGTAGCAGCGCAATCGGTGATGAATAAGGCACCCGTCAACAAAACAACTAGTTAAGAATCACCTTAAACCTAACAAATTTATGAATTTAAATGTTCAGCGCAAGCTATTTTTTGGCTTACGGCAGAATTATGTGTTTGCGCATAACCTACTCTCAAAATTTTCACTAACCATGAAGATCACAGCTTTCTTATTAATGGTTGTATGCATGCAGATTTCGGCGAAAACCTTTTCCCAAAGGATCACGATTTCGGCAAGTAATACGTCATTAAAATTTGTCCTTCTCGAAATCAGAAAGCAAAGCGGCTTAAAGTTGGTATACAATACCGACGTATTACAACGCGCCCAGCCCGTAACGGTTTCACTAAAAGAAGCCACTTTAACTGAAACGATGGATAAGGTAATGGCCAATCAGCCATTTAATTATGAAATTGAAGGCAATACTATTTTAATTAACCCCAAGACGACAAAAGTACGTGTGGCAACAGCAGCTCCACAAATCGTGGTTACTGGTAAAGTTACAGATGGAAAAGGGCCACTTCCCGGTGCTAGCATTACGGAAAAGAATACTAAAAATGTAACGAAAACCGACATCAATGGGCAGTTTACATTGAAGGTAGATAAAGAGGGCGCTATTTTGGTAGTCAGCTATATCGGTTTTAACAGAAAAGAAGTTGCTGCAACCTCTACTTTTATGAATATCGTACTGGAGGGTGGAGATCAGAGTCTGGGTGAGGTTGTGGTGACCGGATACCAGAAAGTAGATAAGAAGACTTTTACAGGCTCTGTCAGTCAGGTGGATAAAGAAATTATTAACCGCTCTGGATATACAGATGTTTCCAGGATGTTGCAGGGAGCTGCTGCCGGGGTAAGTGTAGAGAATGTTTCCGGTACTTTCGGGGCAACTCCAAAAATCAGAATACGCGGTAATGCTTCCATCAGTGCAAATCAGGAGCCTTTATATGTGATTAATGGTATTCCTATTGCGTCACCAGCCAATGTAAATGTTAGTCAGTTATATTCCGGTGATCCGGCGTCTTTACTTGGGTCGGCAATAGCAGGGCTTAATGCTGCCGACATAGAGGATATTTCTATCTTAAAAGATGGTTCGGCAACAGCTTTGTATGGAACGAGAGCGGCAAATGGGGTTATTTCCATTACCACCAAAAAGGGAAAGAAGAACTCAGCAAGTATCAATCTGAGTACTGCTTATACTATGGGGATAAAACCTAATGTTGATCAGTTTAACGTGATGGACTCAAAGCAGTCTATGGATCTTTCCCGAGATCTTTACAATTACGGTTACCTGTCTGTTTTAAATTATCCATCTTCAACAGGTGCTTTTACAGAGCCTTACCGTTTATATGCGTCTAATCAGATCAGTCCGCAGGAATTCAACAACAGACTAAATCGTGCCAGAGGCTTAAATACCGATTGGTTTGATGTGTTGTTTAAAAACAACTTATTGCAGGAACATAGTTTGTCTTTCTCTGGCGGAGGAGATAAGTCTACTTATTATTTATCAGGAAGTTATGCTGGTGACAATGGGTCGGCAATAGGGTACAACATGAATCGGTATACTTCTGATTTTCGTGTAGTGCTTAATTTGACCTCTAAACTGGATCTGGACCTGAATCTGAATGCTTCATTCCGCGATCAGCTTTCGCCAGGGACATTTAACAGTACCACCAGTTCAAGTAGTTTTAACACGACGAGGCTTTTTGATCTGAATCCTACCAGTTACGCTGCTAACACAAGCAGGGCAATGTCTCCATACGATGCAAATGGAAATCTGCAATATTATCTACGTGATTTTGCACCATTTAATATTTTGGATGAGTTGAAAGAAAACTTCAATACATTAACTGCACATGATGTTAGGATCTCTGTAAAGCCAACTTATAAAATCTCTAAGGCTCTCACTTTTGAAACTCTGCTTTCTGCGAGAAAAACAGCAGCTAAGTATGATCACGTGATGACAGAATATTCGAATGTAGCAGCAGCATATCGTGTGGCCACAAACGATAAATTAAGAGAATTGAATACCTTCCTATATAAAGATCCTTCAGATCCGAATTCTATTCCGGAAACCATTCTTCCACGTGGAGGTATACTGGATGCCCGTAGTAGTGACGGTAGATTTCTTTACATGAGAAATACGCTAACCTTTAAAAAAGACTGGGAAGATAAGCATAAGCTAAATGTATTTGCTGGTTTTGAAATGGCATCGGATAGAACCACAAGCAATTACACCCGCGGATATGGCTATTTATATTATGGGGGTAAAATCATATCGCCAAGTGTGCTTGCGATGAAAAGAGCGATTGAAAAAGACGAGCGATATTATACCGAAGGGTTTATTCAGGAAAATAGAACCGCTTTATTTCTCTCTACTCAATACTCTTTTGATAATAAATACAATATAGAAGTAGCTGGAAGGGTTGATGGGAACAATATGTTTGGCAGAAGAACCAGATCAAGGTTCTTACCGAACTACAGTGTCGGTTTGTCTTGGAATGTTGACCAGGAAAACTTTTTCAAACAGATCAATGCACAAGGGAAAATTAACTTCCTGAAACTACGTGCAAGTTATGCATTGCGTGGTAACGCTTATCAGTCGTCGCCAAATATCAATGCCAACTATGTAAATGTGAACCGCCCTGACGCAGTTAACAGCGAGATCGGTATTAGGATACTTGCACCAGAGCTATTTAGCTTAAGCTGGGAAAAAGATTTCATTACCAATTTCGGTTTAGAATTGGGCTTATTCAACAAGTTAAACCTTACTGCAGAATACTACACCAGAAAGAACAAAGATCTGATTAGGTCAAGCTCTGTTGGATATGAGGATGGATTTGCAAGTAAAACTATTAACTGGGCCACAATGAGCAACAAAGGTGTTGACATTACTTTAGACATCAAAGATGTTGTGAAAACCAAAGATTTTAGATGGAATGTGGGTTTGATTTATGGTTATGTAAAAAACACGATGGTTGAAGGAAATCTCTTCTCGCCATTGCTGACCGAAAAAACACGTCCGGATGGATATGGTATAGTTGGTAAACCTTTATATGGCTTGTATGCTTATCGTTTTGCCAGCCTTGATGCAAACGGTCAGCCCTTGTTCTATGACGGTAATACAGGTAAAACTACCAATAACATACAGTTTTCAAGTGTAAACGATTCTCTGATTACCTATATGGGGTCCAGAATTCCTACAAGTACTGGCTCAATAACGAATTCATTTAATTATAAGTCTTTTGAGTTGAGGGTGTTTTTAACCTATAGTATGGGTAATAAGGTGTTTAGATCGCCAACTGTGAAACGTGTGTATGATGATAATTTGGCTGCATCTAAGGATATTGATTCGAGATGGCGTACTGCTGGAGATGAAAACCTGACAAATATACCAGGGCTCGTATCCAATATTCAGAATAGCTATCTTACTTCTGCATTTATAGAGAATGAGTTTGCATATAACCGCAGCGATGCAATGGTGGTTAGTGCAAATGTGCTCCGTTTGAGTGAGGTGATGTTGTCTTACAATGTATCCCCTAAATTATTAGCGGGTGTACCATGGATAAAAGGAGCAAGGTTAATGGCTTCTGCAAATAACATCCATTACTGGGCCAGTAGTAAGTTGCGTGGTGTCGATCCGCAGAGCTTGATTTCTGGCGTGAGCTTGCCAAACCCGAGAAGCTATACATTAAGATTAACTGCACAGTTTTAAAAGATAATAAGATGAAACTATTCAATTCCAAAAATATTATAGCCTCATTATTAACCGTGCTTGCATTGTGTTTTACAGGCTGTAAAAAGTTTACCGAAAAACCTTACGATAACAGGATAGATCTGCAATTTACAGAGCATTATCAGCAGATTCTGGTTGATGCGTACCCAGAAAGGCAGGAAATGTTCACCGATATTTTAACTGATGATTTTGAGTACCATGCCAATTTGGCTCAGGCCTCAATGACCAGTTATTTCCTGCCAATATATTTATACAAAGACGAATATCCGGATAACAACTTTACAAATCCTGATGTGGCCTATCGTGAATTTTTTGCCAAAATCTATCGTACCAATATTGTAATTAACGGAGTAGATGCTTCTACACGGGGAACTGCAGAATTTAAGGCGGCGGTTAAAGGTGAAGCGCTTGTTTTAAGGGCTTATTGCCAGTTTATGTTGGTTAACCTTTTTTCTAAACATTATAATGAAGCTACTGCGGGTACAGATTTGGGTATTCCTATTGTAACGACTGTAAATGAAGAAAATGTAAAAACCTACACCCGCGCAACGGTAAGGGAAACTTATGCGCAAATTGAAAAGGATGCTGCCGAAGGTATTGCTTTGCTTCAACAGGGAGCGGCTTTTGCACCTAAAAACCCTTATCATTTTAATATGGTCAGTGCTAATGCTTTTATGAGCCGGTTAATGTTATACAAAGGTAACTGGACAGAAGCGATTAAATATGCTGATGCAGTAATTTTAGAAAAGGGCCGCTTTGTTAGAGATCTTGCAACAGACCTGACCGTACAAACAGCAAACGGGATACAGGCCTTTACGGTGAAGTATATGGATCCTACTATACATCCCAGTATCCTGATGAACTATTATTCTTCAAGAAACCTTGGCTTCCTTGCGCCTACAGGGTTTACAAGATCGGGTTTTTATATTGCAGATTTTTTGACTACAGTACTGCCGGTAACCGATTTAAGAAATAAGCTTACCTACTCGGTAGGAACGGTTATTGACAAAAGGGTCATGGTTGCTAAGTACGAACCTCAACCCAACAATCCGAACTCAGCCTTCAGAGCGTCTTATTTTTCTATGGAAGAGGTGTTGTTGAACAGAGCTGAATCAGTGTTAAGAAGTACTGGAGGTACGGTTACTGAGGCGTTGAAAGATCTTGAGGTATTGCGTAAAGCAAGGTATACGAATTATACTGCGCTTAATCCAGCACTATTTACGAACGAGACACTTTTAACGACTGTGTTACTGGAACGTAGAAAAGAATTTATCGGAGAAGGATTGCGTTGGTTTGATGTGAAGCGTCTGGGTATAAAGGTTGAACATCTGATTGGCAGAGGAGAAACACCAGCGGCTACTTTAATGCCTAACGATTTAAGGACAGCGTTGCAGATTCCTTTAAAAGAGCAACAGGGTAATCCAGCTATTCAGTTAAACCCGAGATAAGGTTTATTAATAATGTTAAATGATATAATCATGAAAAAGATATATATACTGGTGCTTGCGGTTCTGTTAGCTTCAAGTGCATTTATTACAGGTTGCAAAAAAGATACGACAATTGCCATCGATGAACCTATAGATTACCTTTCAGTTAAAAAAGGTAAATGGAACGGTTTGGATAGCTTAACGGATAGTCTGTTTAAAAATTATGGCGTAAGGGTATTTTACGAATTTAATCCACGAATTATAGATCCAACCACTTTTTATGTGCCTGCGCAATATGAGAAGGCTAAATTTTACACAAAAAATGTTATAGAAAGACTATGGTTGGAGCCTTTGAAAAAGAACTTTCCGAAGTTTTTAAATGACCAAAAGCCTGTTGAATTTCTTATTCTCGGCACTTACGTGCATTTTAACTCTATCAGCTCGGGCACTGCTGCTGGGGCTGGTTTGAACGGTCAGTTTTATAGACTTGGTATGGGGGGCGCTGATGTGTTGCCTGCCACTAAAGCTTCAGTAAGAGACCACATGAATACGTTGTATCATGAACATGCACACCAATTGGATCAGAAATTCGGTAGAAGTTATGCTTACGACAGAGTATCCCAGGGAACTTATTACCAGCTGAATTACTTACGGAAGCCAGATGGTACAGCCAGAACCAATACAGATGCACAAAATGACGGATTCTTTACTCCATATGGTGGGTTTGCTCCAGAGGAAGATTTTGCCACGACTGTAGAGTCTCTTATTCGCTATTCCAAGGCGCAAATACAGACCATTATAGCTAGAAATCCTAAACTAGCTACAAAATACCAGATGGTTTATAAATTTTACCTTGATAAGGGGATTGACCTGCATCAAATGCATGATATTCTGGATCAGGTTGCAAGTACATTACCATTTTAAAACTTATTTTAAATATTATCAAGATGAAAATAATATATCATATTACTTTTTTGGCTGTTTTTGTTCTTATGATGAGTGCCTGTAAAAAGGAGGTGCTACTAGATGGCAGCAAGTCTATCGAACGGGCTAATTCGTTAGAGAAAGAGTTGAAAACCCAATTGCAAAGTTCGAAAGACGGTTGGATCATATATATTAAAACCTTAGATGTTAATGTGAAAACATCAGCACCATTTGTTTTAAAGTTTGATACTGTGGCAAGTAAAGTAACTACGAAATCGATGTATGGAAATGAAGATAGGGTTAGCTATTTTAATATCTCAGCAGCTACCGGGGCGCCATTACTGACTTTTTCAACAGGATCTATTTTATCTGATATTTATGAGTTCGGTACCATGGATATTACAGATTATTTTTTTAAGGTTCTATCTGTGAGCAAAGATGTGATTGAAATTCAGACTTATCGTAAGGGTACTGGAAGTGCAAGTGAAGGTGGGGTTGTATATAAAATGATCAGAAATGAGAATATTGCCTGGGTTAAAGACTGGCAACAAGAAACAGCTAAGCTAATTGCGCAAAGGCAGTTTTTTGATGTTGATTTGAAACTCGAGCTAACTTATGCTTCAGGTGAGGTTTTTACCCCGGGCACAATCGCTTTTTTTAATCAGCCAGCAGGGAATATTGCCTTTTTTAAAGCTAGTTATCCTACTGTTATGAATAATAAACAATTGGATGCTATTGAATTCGATTATTCAGTTTATTTTCCTGTGGCGTTTTTAGGGTATAACTCGATATTCTGGGAAGTAACAACCAGATTTACTCCTGCAGAATATTTCAGTTCAGGTCCAGCGGCCTATCAAAGACTGTTTAAAACCAATTACTTTTTAATCAGAAAAATAAACGCAAGGTCAATAGATATTTTTGCCCTAGATAAAGAAGGTAAAGAAATAATAACAGGAAAGATTAGTATTATTTAGGATTTAAAATATTTTATACTTGTACAAAGCATCCATGAAAATGGATGCTTTTTTTGCATTTAGTTTTTAGTGTAGTTTTGTCTGATCTAACAAAAAACGTTATGAAGGAGAATAAATACGACAATAGCCATTTTTTTAATCAATACAGTCAGATGTCCCGTTCTGTAAATGGTTTACAAGGGGCAGGCGAATGGCATGTGCTCAAAAAGATGTTTCCTGACTTCAAAGGAAAGCGTGTGCTTGATTTGGGCTGCGGATTTGGCTGGCATTGCCGTTACGCAATGGAACAGGGAGCTATCTCTGTACTTGGCATAGATCTTTCTGAAAAAATGCTTACTGAAGCTAGAAAGATTAACAGTTTACCAGGTATCGAATATCGACGTATCGCCATAGAAGATTTTGAGTTTCCATCGAATGCCTTCGACGTGGTGATCAGCTCCCTTGCTTTTCACTACCTGGAAGATTTCGGTAAGATTTGCGATAAGGTACATTATAGCTTGTCTAAGGCAGGCACGTTTGCTTTCTCAGTAGAACATCCAATCTTTACAGCACAGGGCTTACAGGACTGGCATTATGACGAAAAAGGGAATCGGATACATTGGCCAGTTGATCAGTATGCCAATCAAGGAATCAGGAAAGCAAATTTCCTTGGCGTAGAAGTGACCAAATACCACAAAACGCTAACAACCTATATCAGCAGTTTGATCAAATCAGGGTTCGAGATTACCGGTATTTCCGAACCGGAACCAGAAAAAGCACTTTTAGACAGTATTCCTGAAATGAAAGATGAATTGCGGAGGCCAATGTTTTTAATCCTCTCTGCTACCAAGAAGTAGAACAAGGATCATAAAAAAAATAGCCCTGTATACTTGATGTATACAGGGCTATTTTGTATGCCTTAAAGTGCTCCTTATTTAACTTGTACAGCTGCACGTGCAATGTACTCATCGATCATAGCCGCTTCCTGGCTCTCAGGATACTGAGTTTTTATTTTAGTATATGCTTCTTCAGCATTTTTAAAGTCTTTAAGGTTTTCGTACACCAAGCCTAGTTTTTTAAGGAACATAGGAGAAGTGAATTTGTTGCTTGCCTTATCAGCAGCTTTTTTGTAATACGTAGCTGCTTGTTTGAAGTCTTTCAACTCGCTGTAAGCATCACCTAACAAACCTAAAGCCAATGGATCTGCAACAGGACTTCCTGTTTCAGAATATTTACCCAATACTTCAGTTGCTTTTTTGTACTCACCTTTACGTAAGTAAATACCACCAAGGTACAAGTTAGCAAGGTTTGCTGATTTTGTATTGTCATACTCCTCTGCAATTTTTTCAAGACCAGGATAGCCACCTTCGCCGTTTATAGCTTTGTTGGCCAATGAATCTGCAGCACCAATATATTGCTCTGCCTTGTACATTTTAGCTGAAGCTTCTTCAGCCCTGTTTTTAAGATATACATTCTGGTACCAGAAGTATATGCCTATTAATACTACAATTGCACCTGCAATGAATAAAAGGCTTTTCGAATTTTCTTCTAAAAAAGAGCCCTTTCTTACCGGCTGATTTATTTCTTTTTCTGTTGTAGACATTTTATTTAAAAAAATTAAGGATTGCAAAAATACATTTTTACATCAAAGTATCAACCCTTTTCTAAGTATTTAAACAAAATTAATGAACTGAGCGTTAATTAGTACCGAGGTAAAGGTTAATATTTATATTAGGATAGCGTATCCTGAAGGAAAAACAAATCATAGAATTGACAAAGCTAAACGGTAACTTTGGCTATTGATACTATGTGGTTAAAAAACATTACTCTTCTTAATTTTAAAAACTATACGGACGCAAATGTTAGTTTTTCTAAAACGGTAAATGCATTTGTAGGTGATAATGGGGCCGGTAAAACGAATTTACTCGACGCTATCCATTACCTATGCCTATGCAAAGGGTATTTTAATCCTATAGATACTCAGCAGATTAAAACGGGGCATGATCTTTTTATGATTCAAGGTGATTTTGATCGTGAGGAGAAGAATGAGAAGATTACCTGCGGGGTAAAACGGAATCAGAAAAAGCAATTTAAGCGGAATAAAAAAGAATACGATAAGCTGGCCAATCATATTGGTTTGTTTCCTTTGGTGATGATCTCGCCTTACGATACCAATATTATTATGGAGGGAAGTGAGGAACGTAGGCGTTTTATGGATAATGTGATCTCACAAACGGATACGCATTACCTGGACGAATTGATTTTATACAACCGCCACCTGTTAAATAGGAATGCTTTGTTAAAGCAAATTGCGATAACAAGAAGCTATGATCCGACCTTACTAGAGATTTATAATGAGCAGCTGGTGGCTTCTGGTATAAAGATCTATGCCAAGCGTCAGCAATTTATGATCGACTTTATTCCATTGTTTGATAAGTATTACCAGTTCCTGACTAGTGATAAAGAGCAGGTGAGTCTGCAATATCAAAGCCAACTAAACGATACGGCTTTTGAACAATTGTTACTGCAGTCAATAGAAAAGGACAAAATCCTGGAGAGAACGACTACTGGCATCCATAAGGATGAGTTGATATTTACCATATCTGATATGGCTTTAAAGAAATTTGGCTCTCAAGGACAACAGAAATCCTTTTTAATTGCCTTAAAGCTGGCGCAATATGCTTATCTTCAGAAATATAAAGGGTTTAAGCCCTTGCTGTTGCTGGATGATATTTTTGATAAACTGGACGATAGCAGGATGCATAAACTGATGGAGATGGTCTCTCATCATGATTTTGGACAAATCTTTATTACAGATACTGGAAAGGAAAGAGTGATGGCGGTATTTAATAAAATTGATGTGCCTGTAACTTTATTTGAAGTAACTAACGGAGCAATAAATCATGCGTAAACCAAACGACATTACATTGAAAGAAGGCATTGGCAAGTTGCTGAATGTTTATAAACTTAAGGGGAAGTTTGATGAGACTTCTGTGGTCTCTTTGTGGCCCGAACTGATGGGGACAGCGATCGCCAATCGAACTACAAAGATTTATGTTTCACAAGGGAAACTATTCATTAGGATTGAGTCCTCGGTAATAAAGAATGAGTTGCTAATGGTAAAATCCGGCATCATTCAAAAAATAAATGAACGTGCCGGATCTGAAGTGATTACTGATATGGTTTTTCTTTAGACAAGATTTATCCGCCAAAGATTCTGCCGATTAACCAGATAATGAGTGCAAGTACCAATATGACTACAATTGCACCAGTCCAAATACCTGCCTTAAAAATACCTTTTACTACTTCGCAACTCATAAGCGTAGTAGAAAGGAAGGAGATAATTGCTAAGGGAAAATATTTTCTCGTTGTCATAGGCTTTGATTATTTGATGTAATAAGCTAACAAACGAGAATGACAATGGTTTGATCTGTCTATTTTCCGTTTACTTTAAGCAACTCGATTTCGAAGATAAGTGTGCTATATGGAGGAATGTCCTCTCCAGCGCCACGTTCTCCGTAAGCAAGGTTGTAAGGAATAAAGAATTTGTACTTTGAACCTGTTTGCATCAATTGAAGACCTTCTGTCCAACCCGTGATTACACCATTTAATGGCAATGAAAGTGGTTCTTTTCTGTCGTATGAACTGTCAAACTGTTTTCCACTAAGCAAAGTCCCTCTATAGTTAACCAATACGGTATCTGTAGCTTTAGGTTTGATACCAGTGCCTTTTGTGATTACCTGATATTGAAGTCCGCTCGGTGTAACTTGCACGCCAGCTTCTTTTTTATTTTTTTCTAAAAATGCTTTACCTGCTGCAAGCGTAGGTGCATGTTTTTGTTTACTTACATTTTTAAACAAGTTGTTGATCGCAATTTGTGATTGCTCTTTAGCGATCAATGGAGTCGCATTACCAAAAGCATCTTTTAATCCTTTAACCAATAATTCGTAGTTAAGGCTGTTAAGGCCATCGTTTTTCATGCTGCTAGCCATGGTATTACCAAAAGCATAACTTGCCGAGTCTAAAGTTGATTTAAATACAACCGCTGATGGACCTTTTTTTACTGTGGTAGTTGTTTTCTTTGTTGTGGTAGTTTTTGATTTCGTTTGAGCGTTTACAGCAAGCGCGCAGAACGGAAGCATGAGGGTAATAAGTGTTTTCTTCATTAGTTCTATTTGTTGTGGAGGAAAGGTACAAACTTTATAAAAAAATAAGCACCTTTTTTGAGGTGCTTATTTTAATACTGTCGTCATTCTGAATCATATCCAGATTAATGATCAGAGAAGTTCTTAGAAACGCTCAGCAGCAGTGAAGAAGAAATCGCCTTCAATTGCAGCGTTCTCGTCAGAATCTGAACCGTGAACAGCATTTGCATCAATTGATTTAGCATATTTCTGACGGATAGTACCTTCAGCTGCTTCAGCTGGGTTAGTAGCACCGATTAATTTTCTGAAATCTTCGATAGCGTTGTCTTTCTCAAGAATTGCAGCAACGATCGGTCCAGATGACATGAAGCTTACCAAGTCAGCATAAAAAGGACGCTCCTTGTGAACTGCATAAAACTCGCCAGCTGTTTCTGGAGTTAGTTTAGTGTATTTTAATGCAATGATTTTAAAACCTGCAGCAGTAATGTCATTAATGATAGCACCAATATGGCCATTCGCAACAGCATCAGGCTTAATCATGGTAAAAGTTCTATTTGTACTCATTTTATTTATATGATTTTTTGCAAAATTACGTTTTATACTGTTAATATTAAAGTTCGAAACTTAGATAAAATTGTTTGCTCTAAAAGGCATAAATATTATAGGCTTCAATTATCATTAAATTATTAGCTTTGCAACGAAAATTATGCTATCTATTTCAGAAATAAAATCTTTGCTGGCAACGCCACAGAAAATTGTAATTACAACACATCATAAACCTGATGGTGATGCAATGGGTTCATCATTGGGCTTATATGCATATCTGATTCAGAAGGGGCATCATGTTCACGTAATCACGCCTAGCGATTATCCCTACTTTTTACATTGGATGCCTAATAATGCCGAAGTCATTATTTATCCTGATGAACAAGAGCGTTCAGCAAAACTGGTAGCCGAAGCTTCGATGATTTTCTGCCTTGATTTTAATGCGCTTGGTCGAATTAATGAATTGGGCGAATTGGTGAGGTCATCTAATGCTTATAAGCTGATGATTGATCACCACCTGGATCCTGAAGATTTTGATGATTACCGTCATTGGAATATCGGCGCTTGTGCTGCGGCTCAATTGGTTTACGATTTTATTGTAAATGAGTTGGAGGACGGAGCATTGATGAATAAAGACATCGCGAGTTGTTTATATACAGGGATCATGACCGATTCGGGTTCTTTCCGTTTTGAATCTGCAAATGCTGGAGTTTATCGTATTGCTGCCGATTTGATCGATTTAGGTGCCGAACACTGGAGAATTCATCAATTGGTATACGATAACGCGACAGAAAACCGTTTACGTTTCCTGGGCTATTGCTTAAGTGAGAAGCTGGAAGTAATTCCAGAATTTAATACAGCAATCATATCTGTTACTAAAGAGGAACTAAAAAAGTTTAATATTGTAACCGGTGATACCGAAGGGATAGTGAATTATGCATTGTCAATTAATGGTGTTAAATTGGCCGCATTTATTATTGAAAGAACTGATAAAGTTAAATTATCTTTGCGCTCCACAGGAGATTTTCCTGCGAACGAGATTTGTAAGAAATACTTTAACGGGGGTGGACATAGAAATGCAGCTGGTGGGTATTCCGATAAAAATTTAGTAGAAACAGTAAAAGATTTTAAAGCACTTTTACCAGATTATAAAAACCAACTGCTTCGATAAGGATGGAGTTATTGAACAGAATTTAGAAAATAAACATATAAAAAAATATAATTTAAAAAACCACATGAAGAAAGGTCTAGTAATTCTTTTCGCAGCGACACTTGGGCTAGCTGCTTGTAACAACTATAAAAAAGGTCCAGGAGGCCTGTCGTATATCATCCATAAAGATGCTGGTGGCGCAAAAATTAAAGAAGGTGATATAGTTAAGTTAAACTTTATCCAAAAAAGTGAGAAAGATTCTGTGATGTTTAACACATGGGATATGGATCAACCTCAGGTTTTCCCTGTTGCTAAAAAAGTTTATGCAGGTGATATGAACGATGTTTTAACGTTGTTTGGAGAAGGCGATAGCGCTACATTTAAATTGGATTTAGATACTATGGCTGCTCGTTCTGGCCAACCAAAACCTCCAGGAACAAAAGATAAATACATCGTGTTTACGATTAAAGTAGAAAAAGTGTTAGCTAAAAAAGCGGGCGAAGCTGATTCTACCTTCCAAAAACAAGCTAGAGATTTCTTTGAAAAAGATTACAAAGCTAGCATTGAGAAAAAGAAAGGTGCTGAAGCTGGTAAAATCAAAAAATACATTGCTGACAATAACCTGAAAACTACAACAACTGCTTCTGGTTTACAATATGTAATCAGCAAACCAGGTGATGCTGTAAAACCTGCTTTAGGTGATACAATGATGGTTAACTACACTGGTAAATTAACAACTAAAAAATCTGACGGTAAAGATAATATCTTCGATACTAGTGATGAGAAAGTTGCTAAAGAAGCAGGTAAACACAACGCAATGGCTCAATATGGTCCTCGTCCTATTACTTTAGGAAGAGCAATTCCAGGATTTGATGAAGGTTTGCAATTGATTGGTAAAGGTGGAAAAATCACTTTAATCATCCCGTCAAGCCTTGCTTATGGCGAAGGTGGTATGCCTCAAGGTGGTATCAGTCCTTTTTCTCCACTTGTATTTGAAGTTGAGTTAACTGACATTAAAAAACCAACTGCAGCTCCGGTAGCTCAGCCAGGTGCAACAGTTACACCAGTAACGCCTGCTCCAACAAAATAATATAATATATTGCCCATTAGGGTAATCACATAATAGAGGGATGTATCATTGTAAAAAATGGTACATCCCTTTTTTTATGATTTACTTCCCGGATTTGCTTCGTTTATAACAGGACAGTTCATGATAGTTTTGGTTTCAAAATGTTTTATTTTAGTGATATATTGAAACTTTTTTGTGACTATTTGAAAGTTAATTAAACTTTATTAAATACTTAACATGAATGTTTTATCTTGCCACATAAATGAAACCAAATAAACCAATCTCAAATGAACAAACTGAGCGCATTAATCTTACTCATTTATTTTTCAGTCTCCGCACAGGCTCAAAAGCTCATTGCAGACCAATTAACCACCAACTATAAACATAATCCCATTGGGATAGATGCTGCACAGCTTCAGTTAAGCTGGAAGCTAAACTCGACAGAAAGAAACATCAGTCAAAAGGCTTACGAACTTCGAGTAGCCCTAACAGACAAAGATATTTTAAGCGGTAAAAACCTGATCTGGGAAACAGGTAAGGTAAATTCTGACCAATCTCTACATGTTACTTACAAAGGCTCCCCTTTAAAAGCCAAACAACGTTATTACTGGCAGGTTAAGGTTTGGGACAACAACGGAAAGTCCTCAGATTGGAGTAACATCAATTTCTGGGAGACAGGGTTATTGTCGCCAGCCGACTGGTCTGCAAAATGGATACAGACCGCCAACGACACCGAAGGTAAGGTAGGGCCTGCCCCAATGTTTGGACGAAGCTTTGATATTGCCAAATCGGTTAAACAGGCCAGGTTGTACATCACTGCTCATGGCTTATATGAGGCCAAACTAAATGGACAAAGGGTAGGTGATCATTACTTTACACCTGGCTGGACCAGCTATCACAAACGCTTACAATATCAAACTTACGATGTTACCTCTATTCTAAAAACAGGTAAAAATGCGGCGCTGGTAACCATTGGTGACGGCTGGTATCGCGGAAACCTGGAGTTTAATAACAAGCGTAACCTGTACGGTAAAGAAGTGGGTTTATTATTTCAACTAGAAATTGAATATGCAGACGGGAAAATGGAAACGATAAACTCTGATGATAACTGGAAAGCTTCATTTAACGGTCCGGTAAAAGCATCTGATATTTATAATGGAGAGACTTATGATGCGAGATTGGAAAAGAATGCATCAGTACAGGATTTTATGTCTAAGGATTGGCAAAAAGTAAAAACAGTAGCTGTTAAACTGGATAATCTTGTAGCCCCGATAGGCCCAACCGTAGGTAAACACGAGCGCTTTGCTCCAGCTAAAGTGATCAAGACTCCGAAAGGTGAAACTGTAATAGATTTTGGCCAGAACCTGGTAGGCTGGGTGCAGTTAAAGATTAAAGGGAAAGCAGGTGATACGGTTACCCTGAACCATGCAGAGGTATTGGATAAAGAAGGGAATTTTTATACAGAGAACCTAAGAAAGGCGAAACAGGAAAATAAATATATATTGTCTGGCAGCAAAGTAGATGTACTGGAGCCTCATTTTACTTTCCAGGGCTTTAGGTATATTAAGCTAAGGGGCTACACTGGTAAATTGGATAGCAACACTGTAAATGCTATTGCTATTTATTCCAATATGACGCCAACGGGCAACTTCTCTACTTCTAACAAATTGCTGAACCAGTTGCAAAGCAATATCCAATGGGGGCAAAAAGGAAACTTTGTAGATGTCCCTACCGATTGTCCACAACGTGATGAGCGCTTAGGCTGGACTGGTGATGCACAGGTATTCTTTAAAACAGCGGCTTACAATATGGATGTGGCAGGCTTTTTCGACAAGTGGTTGCATGACCTGAAAGTTGATCAGCACTCAACAGGGAATGTACCGGTAGTAATTCCCGATGTGCGTACCGTAAAAAATGCAGGTTCGGCAGGTTGGGGAGATGTGGCTACCATTATTCCTTGGGATTTTTACCAGGCTTATGGCGATAAGGACTTACTGGCTCGTCAGTACAGTAGCATGAAAGCATGGGTAGAGTATATTCGTAGCATCAGTAAAAACAACTTATGGAACAGCGGTCCGCATTATGGCGACTGGCTATTTTATACCATGGCAGATGATAGAGATGGTAAAGCTGCATTAACAGATAAATTTTTTATTGCACAGGCTTTTTATGCACACTCTACTCAGAACCTAATCAATGCGGGTAAAGTATTGGGAAATGAAGCAGATGTGAAAGCGTATACAGAATTGCTTAAAGTAATTAAAAAGGCTTTTATGGAAGAGTATGTAACGCCATCGGGCAGATTGGTATCCAGTTCACAAACGGCTTATGTATTGGCTTTAAATTTTGATCTGTTACCAGAAGATTTAAGGGCGCAAGCTGCAAAAAGGCTAGCGGATAATGTGGCTGCCTATGGCAATCATTTAACCACTGGATTTTTAGGTACACCTTACCTTTGCCATGTATTAACCCGCTTTGGTTATAATGATGTGGCCTATAAGTTGCTTTTGCAGGAAACTTATCCGTCGTGGTTGTATCCTGTTAAAAAAGGGGCAACAACGATATGGGAACGTTGGGATGGTATTAAACCCGATGGTTCTTTTCAGGCCACAAGCATGAACTCCTTTAACCATTATGCTTATGGGGCGATAGGCGATTGGATGTACCGCACTGTTGCAGGTATTAGTGAGGCTACGCCAGGTTATAAAGAAATAGTTATTGCGCCGAAACCAGGTGCTGATCTTAAAAATGCAAGTGCAGAATTGGAAACCTTATATGGTAAAGTAAAATCTTCATGGACTATTGAAGGAGGCAAAACTAAATTGGAAGTCGTTGTTCCGGCTAATACCAGGGCAAAGATCATTTTGCCTGCTACAGGAAATGCAACTGTAACGGAATCGAGTAACGTAATAAATAAAGTTAAGGATTTAAGTAATGTTAAAAAGGTAGATAACAATACCGAAATGACAGTTGGATCTGGAATTTACCGTTTTGAGTATTAATCGCCATACATCCCCAGTAATGAAATTAGAAAGAAGAAACTTTATAAAAATAAGCTCCATCGCTACAGCAAATCTAACACTGTTGCGCCTTAACGGATTTGGCGCGATATTGAACAATGATTTAAGGGATAAGAATACTTCAATTGCTTTAGAGGATTTGGAGCGGAATTTTATCACTCCTCCCGATGAAAGCAAATCATCCTGTTACTGGTGGTGGTTTAACGGTCTGGTAGATAAGGAAGGGATTACCCGCGACATGGAAGAGTTTAGGGCAAAGGGAATGGGAGAGGTGCTACTGGTGAACTCTGCTGGTGGATTAGGTGGTGTGCCTTTTCCGCAGGGGGCTAAGTTTATGTCGGAGGAGTGGAAAGAGCTGTATCGACATGCGATGAAGGAAGCTAAACGGATGAAAATTGATGTGGGCATTAACATGAGCTCCGGTTGGTGCATGGGAGGACCGTGGATTGAACCTGAAAACTCAGGTCGTTGGTACCTGCAGTCGGAGCTGGCTTTAAGCGGTCCGCAGAAATTTTCTGGTGCTTTGCCTTTGCCGGGCAACAGAACGGGGTATGATAAGGTGTTTAACCCTCCCGGTTATAAGGAATACATTGATCTGCCATTAGAAAAACTGGATTACCGGGACACGGCTATAGTGGCCATTCCTGATCATGATAATCCTGCTAACCGCATTAGCGGAGAACGTGCTGCAGTTTTGGCGGCAAAAACAAACCACAAAGACCTGAGTAATTTTGCTAAAGCTGTGGACGTAATGGGGCCGGTAAAACAGTCATGGGATAATGCAGCAACAGATCAACCCATTCCGGTACAACAGGTCATAGACCTTACGAATATGGTAAAGGAGGGGTATCTGAATTGGGAAGTGCCTGCCGGTAAATGGAAAATTATCCGTACCGGACACCGCATGACGGGTTCGAGATTGATGATTGCGCAGCCAGAAGCAGATGGCCTATCGGTAGATTGGTTCGATCGTAAAGGTGTAGAGATACAGTTTGAAAAGCTGGGTAGAATGTTTATTGAAGAAGCTGCAAAAGTAGGCAACAAGCCTAAGTATTTTTGTGATGATAGCTTTGAAGATGGTTTTCCTAACTGGACGGCAAAGATAACCGAACATTTTAAGAAATACCGTGGTTATGACCCGACGCCTTACCTTCCGGCACTTTCGGGTTACCTGATTGGCAGTGCAGAAATATCAGATCGCTTTTTGCATGATTACAGGAAAACGTTGGGCGATTGTATGGCTGACGAACATTATAAACGTTTTGCTGAGCTTTGTCATGAAGCCGGTGTATTGGTTCAGAACGAATCGGCAGGGCCGAGTCGCTCGGGGACGATTTGTTTGGATGGTTTAAAAAATCTTGGCAGGAGTGATTTCCCTATGGGAGAGTTTTGGCTTGGCCCAAATCATGAAGATCCAAACACCTTGACGGATGATAAGGGCTATGGTGTATCGCGCTTAGACAATGGACAGAATAAGGTGACTAAAATGGTGGCTTCGGCATCTCATATTTACGGGAAGGAAACTGCTTCGGCAGAAGCTTTTACGACAATGAGGCATTGGCGGGATTCTCCGGCTTCCTTAAAGCAGGCGCTAGACCGTGCTTTCTGTGAGGGTATAAACCGTATTGCAATTCATACTTCTACATCTACCCGTCCGAAAGATGGAAAACCAGGCTATGAGTATGGTGCAGGCACGCACTTTAATCCGAATGTAACCTGGTGGGAGAAGTCAGGGCCATTCTTGTCGTACGTTGCCCGATCACAATATCTGTTGCGCAAAGGAAAGTTTGTGGCAGATGTGCTTTATTATAATGGCGACTGGGCACCAAATCTTGTTGAACAAAAACACATAGATCCGTTGTTGGGCAAAGGCTACGACTATGATGTATGCAATGAAGAGGTATTGCTTACTCGCCTAACGGTAAAAAATGGCAGGTTGACTTTGCCGGATGGAATGAGCTATCGTGTATTGGTATTACCGGATAGTAAAAGAATGCCTTTGGAGGTGCTGAATAAAATAAGCAATCTGGTGAAGGAAGGCGCTACGGTTATTGGCGACCGACCGGTAACGGATTCTGGGCTTAAGAATTATCCTGCCTGTGATAAGGATTTAACAAATGCCGTCAAACAACTTTGGGGAAAGGCAGATGAAAGCAAAATCAGAATTAACAACTATGGTAAAGGGCGGATTTTTGTTAAAGGCTCAATCAGAACGGTACTGCTGAATGATGGCGTAAAACCTGATTTTGAATACAGTGCTGAGCAGGGTGATTACATTGATTTTATACACCGTACTACGCCAGAGGCTGAGATTTATTTTATAGCCAACAGGAATGGTAAAACTGTGACGTCTAATTGTACTTTTAGGGTTAAAGGTCGTGTGCCGGAAATTTGGGATCCGGTTAAGGGCTCGCTTGTTAAGGCAGCTAATTTCCGTAATGTTGATGGTAGGGTAGAGATTCCTTTGAAATTTGAGCCTTTCCAATCCTGGTTTGTTGTTTTTCCAAAAAGCCCTTCATCTGCCAAAACTGTGTCAAGCAATTACCCGGTATTAAAAACGGGGATGGAATTGAGCGGTGCATGGAAGGTTGCCTTTGATACCCAATGGGGCGGTCCTGAGGTGGTAGAATTCGCCAGTCTGCAGGATTGGGCACAACATACCGACAAAAGGATTAAGTACTTTTCGGGAAAAGCCACCTATACCAAAACATTTAAATACAATGGGACAAAAGGCCAGTCAGTTTACCTGGATCTGGGAGTCGTAAAAAATATTGCAGAGGTAACATTGAATGGTAAAAACCTTGGCGTAGTCTGGACGGCGCCGTGGCATTTGGATATTTCATCAGCCTTAAAGGCAGGTGAAAATATCTTAAACATTGAAGTCATTAACCTTTGGCCAAACCGATTGATTGGAGATGCGGCCCTGCCTGAGGCGCAGCGCATTACAAATACCAATATCGTTTTCAAAAAGGATGAACCTTTGTTGCCTTCAGGATTATTAGGTCCTGTGGTCATAAAAAGCACGGAATAAACTACCTTCTGTTTTTATTTGTTAAGCTCCGATGGTTTTTATTAACTTCGCCAATGCTTTTAACCGACACCCATACGCATTTGTATTACGAAACAGATGAGGAGAAATTAGATCAGCTGATGCAGCGTTGTTTTGACAATCAAATCGAACGCTTGTTTTTGCCTAACGTTGATGTTGCTTCTATCGCAAAAATTGATGCCCTGGTAAAGAAATATCCTAATAACTGTTTTGCAATGGCCGGCTTGCATCCTTGTGATGTGAAGGAGAATTATGAAGAGGTTTTAGATGAAATCTGCCAGAGTATGGTAGATAGAGATATTTATGCCATCGGAGAGATTGGTATAGATTTGCATTGGGATAAAAGCACACTCCCTTTTCAACAGGCTGCTTTTCGTGAGCAAATTAAATGGGCTAAAGATCTGGAACTGCCAATTGTGATTCATTGCAGAGAGGCTTTTGATGAGATCTTCGAAATTTTAGAAGAAGAAAAGGCTGAGGACCTAAGGGGGATTTTACATTGTTTTACAGGAAATCTGGAGCAGGCCAATAAGGCTATTGAACTCGGTTTTTATTTGGGAATAGGTGGGGTTGTAACGTATAAAAATTCCGGTTTAGATGAGGTTTTAAAGCAAGTTCCTTTAGCAAAATTGGTTTTAGAAACTGATTCTCCGTATCTGGCCCCTGTGCCGTACAGAGGTAAACCAAATGAAAGCAGCTACCTGATACACGTTGCGGAGAAACTGGCAGAAATATATGAAACCAGTGTAGAAGAAATAGCTGCTGTAACTACAGCAAATTCCATCAGCATTTTTAACATCTAATAATGACCAAGATACTCATCATATATACGGGCGGTACAATAGGTATGGTAAATGATACCGAAACCGGGACGCTGATTCCTTTTAATTTTAAGCAGATTCAGCAAAATGTGCCTGAACTGGCAAGATTGAATTATGAGCTTGAAATCCATTCTTTTGATCCGATTATGGATTCGTCAAATATGCATCCTGACATTTGGGCGGAGTTGGCAAAGCTGATTTTTACCAGGTATGATGAGTTTGATGGCTTTGTAATTCTGCATGGTTCGGATACAATGGCTTATACCGCTTCGGCATTGAGCTTTATGTTGCAGAACCTGAGTAAACCGGTTATACTTACCGGGTCACAGCTACCGATTGGTCAGATCAGAACTGATGCGAAAGAGAATTTGATTACTGCACTTGAGATTGCGGCAATGAAAGAGCATGGGAGAGCTAAAGTTCCGGAAGTTTGTATCTATTTCGATTCGCAGCTGTTTCGCGGCAATCGTTCCATTAAGTACAATTCGGAGAAATTTGAGGCGTTTCGCTCTCCGAACTACCCTATACTTGCTGAAGCTGGGGTTCATTTAAATTTCTTTAATAATTATATTCTGCCTCCACCTCAAAAGGAATTGCAGGTGTTGCTAGATTTTAATTCGAACATTGGGGTATTAAAAATGTATCCTGGTATTTCGCAGCAAGCGGTAATGGCGATTACACATTCGCCTGTAGATGCCATCGTTTTAGAAACTTTTGGTTCTGGAAATACAACTACTGCCGAATGGTTTATCAATTGCTTGAAAGAAGCGATAGCGAACGGCAAAATTATAGTCGACATTTCTCAATGTCAGCGCGGTTCCGTAGAGCTTGGCAAATATGAAACCAGTAAACAACTTCAGGAAATGGGTGTGGTAAGTGGTTATGACATGACTTTCGAAGCTACCATCACTAAATTGATGTACCTGATGGCACAAGGACACAGTTATGCAGAAGTCGTAAAATTGATGGAGCAATCGCTTCGTGGAGAATTGACGGCTTAAAGTAAAAATTTGTGTTAGTTTTTAGCGCGGGAATTATAATCTTAAATTTGTAGTTAAATAAAGAAGGCAATGAAGATAGAGCAGATTTATACGGGATGTTTAGCAGAAGCGGCTTATTATATTGAGAGTAACGGAGAGGCGGCAATTATTGATCCTTTGCGTGAGGTAGCACCTTATCTTAAGAAAGCTAAGAAGGACAATGCTGTAATCAAGTATATTTTTGAAACGCATTTTCATGCCGATTTTGTTTCAGGTCATATAGATCTTGCCGAGAAATCGGGTGCTGAAATTGTATACGGCCCTACGGCTAAAACCTCTTTTCAATCGCATATCGCGGTAGATGGGGAACAGTTTAAAATAGGTGAGTTGACGATCACTGCATTGCATACTCCGGGACATACACCTGAATCAACGACTTATTTGCTGACAGATAAGGATGGTAAGCCATATTGCATTTTTACCGGTGACACTTTGTTTATTGGTGATGTAGGTAGACCGGATCTGGCACAGCAGGGAGACTTGACGATGGAAGATATGGCTAGTACTTTGTACGATTCTTTACAAAATAAAATATTAACGCTTCCTGATGATGTACTGGTTTATCCTGCTCATGGTGCAGGTTCTGCTTGTGGTAAGAGCATGAGTAAGGAGACCTTTGATACCTTAGGACACCAGAAGGAAGTGAATTATGCTCTTAAAGCGACTTCAAAAGCGCAGTTTGTAAAAGAGGTTACGGATGGTATTTTGCCGCCGCCCCAGTATTTTGCTAAAAATGCCGCCATGAATAAAAATGGCTATGAAAGCTTTGACGATGTTTATGAAAAAGGACTAAAGCCTTTGAGTCCGGATGAGTTTGAAACAATGGCGAATTTATCGGGAGCATTAATTCTGGATACCAGAGATCCACAAGTATTTGCGAAAGGTTTTGTTCCTTCTGCTGTAAATATCGGTTTGAATGGTCAGTTTGCCCCTTGGGTTGGTGCCTTGATTACCGATTTAAAGCATCCTTTATTGCTGGTTGTTGAAGCTGGTAAAGAGGAAGAAACGATTACACGTTTAGCAAGGGTGGGATACGACAATACGATTGGTTATTTAGAAGGTGGTATCGCTGCATGGGAACAGGCTGGTAAGGATGTAGATACAATTAAATCAATCTCAGCAGAAGAATTTGAACGTATAGCCAATGTGGATGCATCCATCAAGGTGCTTGATGTGAGAAAGCCAGGAGAATATGAATCGGAACATTTGGAAATGACCATGACTCGTCCTTTGGATTATATCAACGATTGGACTCCGGAAATTGACCACAACGATACTTATTATGTGCATTGCGCAGGTGGGTATCGATCTATGATTGCTTCCTCTATTCTTAAAGCAAGGGGCGTTGAGCAGGTAATAGATATTGCTGGTGGTTATGGCGCCATTAAAAACACAGGTTTAAAGCGTACTGATTTTGCCTGCCCCTCAAAAGCCATGAACGCCTAGTAAGATGCCTGGAATAAATCAGATAAAACTACCGATAGCCGCAGACATAGCTGCCTTTGAAGAAAAGTTCAAGGCGTCAATGCATAGTGATGCACCATTACTTGATCGCATAACCCATTATATTGTAAAACGTAAGGGTAAGCAAATCAGACCGATGTTTGTTTTTTTTGCTGCAAAACTTTGTGGTGGAATCATAGAATCAACCCATAGAGGGGCGGCTCTAGTAGAGCTGTTGCATACGGCTACGCTTGTACACGATGATGTGGTTGATAATGCTTACGAACGTAGGGGGTTCTTTTCGATTAATGCCTTATGGAAAAATAAGATTGCAGTTTTAGTCGGCGATTATTTGCTGGCTAAGGGCTTGTTGCTTTCTGTAAACAATGGAGAGTTTCGCTTATTGCAGATTGTTTCCGAGGCAGTGAAACAGATGAGTGAAGGGGAATTGCTGCAGATTGAGAAAGTGAGAAGGATGGATATCAGCGAAGCACTTTATTTTGATGTCATCAGACAAAAAACAGCTTCTCTTATTGCCTCTTGTTGTGCTTGTGGTGCCGCTTCGGCAGGTGCTGATGATGAGACGATAGAGAAAATGAGGTTATTCGGCGAAAAGGTGGGGATTGCTTTCCAGATTAAGGATGATACTTTTGATTTTGGAACTGATGATGTTGGTAAACCGCTTGGTATTGATATCAAAGAAAAGAAGGTTACTCTTCCACTGATTTATGCGCTAAACCGTGCTGACAAGGCAGAGAAGAAAAGAATCATTAGCCTGGTGAAAAATCATCAGGATGAGCCGGCTAAGATACAGGAGATCATCGACTTTGTGAACGCCAAAGATGGGGTGCATTATGCCAATGAGAAAATGATCCAGTATCAGCAGGAAGCTTTTGATATTCTATACAGTTTTGCACCTTGCGATGCAAGAACGGGCTTAGAACAATTGGTTCGGTATACTACCGAACGCAAGAAATAAGGCTATATTGGCTTAAACAATAGAAACTTTAATCCCCAGACTTTCCAGTCCTTTTTTGGTTTGTTCAGAAATGCCACTGTCGGTAATGATATGGTCTACTTCTTCTATTCCACATATTCTTCCGAAGCCTCGTTTTCCAAATTTGGTAGAATCTGCCAGTACAATTATTTTCTGAGACGATTCAATCATCTGTCTGTTTAAGTGTGCCTCTGATGCATTGGTGGTAGTTAGCCCAAATTCCAGATCTATTCCATCTACACCAAGGTATAATTTGCTACAGAAAACGCTGCTTAAAACATTGTCCGAATAAGGTCCGGCAACAGAAGATGAGCTTTTTCTTAATAGTCCACCAAGCTGAATGATTTCGATGTCGTTATGGTGCAGTAATTCAAGCGCAACGTTTAATGCTGCGGTAATTACAGTTAAGCTGCCTTTTGGCTTAATGCAGCGCGCCATAGCTAATACAGTTGTTCCAGAGGCAATAATGATGGAATCGTTGTCTTCAATAAGATCTGCGGCTAAAGCGCCAATTCTTATCTTTTCCGTCGATTGCAAATGTTCCTTTTCATTTACAGGTCTATCAACTGTATAAGGGTTGTTTAATGTTGCCCCGCCGTGAGTTCTGTACAGCAGGTTTTTATCTTCGAGTAGTTTCAAGTCCTTGCGTATCGTTACGGACGAAACGTCTAATGATTTGCACAGCGATTGCACGTCTATGGAACCTTCTGTTTGGATTTTATTTAAAATATATTGGTGTCTTTCGGCTATGGTGATCATTTATCTATATGTAAAGCAGTAGTAATATAAACATAATTTTCAATTGCAATATTAATTAATGTACAAACTTAACGGTAAAAAATAAATATGGCAATTTGTTTTTAATAATAAAAATCTTTGTTTAGTTTCGTTTAGTTGTATTTTTTTGATAAACGAAAGTTTACGAAATGTTATTATTTTAAAATTGGAAAAAAACGAAATGTTGTTTAGTCGGGAATCATTCATAGCGCAAGTAGAAGCAAAAAATAATTGGGATGTTATCATTATTGGTGGTGGGGCGACTGGATTGGGGACTGCGGTGGATGCGGCAAGTAGAGGTTATAGTACGCTATTGCTGGAGCAGTCTGATTTTGCAAAAGGAACATCGAGCAGAAGTACCAAGCTGGTTCATGGTGGTGTTCGTTATTTGGCGCAAGGTGATGTTGCCTTAGTGTATGAAGCCTTACATGAACGCGGGCTTTTGTTAAAAAATGCGCCGCACCTGGTTAAAGATCAAGATTTCATTATACCCCTGTATTCCTGGTTATCTAAATATAAATATCTTATCGGACTAAAGCTTTATGATTTACTGGCTGGAAAGAGCGGTTTCAAAAAGTCGACTTTTTTATCAGCAGAGAAAGTATTAAAAGCTATCCCGGGATTAAAACCTGATGGTTTGATTGGTGGGGTGAGCTATAGTGATGGGCAGTTTGATGACGCCCGATTGGCATTGAATTTAGCGCAGACAGCTGCCGAGTATGGTGGGGTCTTATTGAATTATACTAAGGTTACTGGTTTAACAAAAGCCAACGGAAATATCAATGGCGTAAGTTTTACAGATACTGAGACGAATAAAAACTATACATTAAACGCAAAGGTGGTGATTAACGCCACTGGTGTTTTTGTGGATGAGATCTTAAAGATGGACGTTCCCTCGGGAAGAGCAATCGTTCGTCCAAGTCAGGGCGCACATGTGGTGCTTGATGCTTCCTTTTTAAAAGGGAATAGTGCATTGATGATCCCTAAAACTCCAGACGGAAGGGTATTGTTCGCTGTACCATGGCATGGAAAGGTATTGGTGGGCACAACTGATACCCCTTTAGATGAACATAGTTTGGAACCAAAGCCACTGGAAGAAGAGATTGAATTTATATTAACTACTGCAGGGAAATACCTTACAAAAGAACCTGGCAGAAATGATGTGTTGGCTGCGTTTGCTGGTTTAAGGCCATTGGCAGCGCCAGGTAAGGATACCAACAGTACCAAAGAAATTTCTAGAAGTCATAAGTTGATTATTAGTAAGTCGGGCTTGATCACCATTACGGGTGGCAAATGGACAACTTACCGCAGAATGGCTATGGATGTTGTGGACAAAGCAATTGAATTGGGTAAGCTGGCTGCAAAGAAATGCATTACACAAGATGTTAAAATACACGGATACCTTGCTGAGATGGGGACTGGAGATCTCGAATTGTATGGCGCCGATGCTGATGGCATTCTTGCTTTAATGAAAGCGGAACCGAAACTAAGCGAAGCCGTAAATCCTGATTTTAAATATGTGAAAGGGGAAGTGGTTTGGATGATTCGAAATGAAATGGCACGTACCATTGAGGATGTGCTTTCGCGCAGGATGCGTTTGTTGTTTCTGGATGCAAGAGGGGCATTGTTGCTTGCCCCGGCTGTGGCTAGTATAATGGCCGAAGAGTTGGTTAAGGATGAACGATGGATAAACGAGCAGGTTGAAAGCTTTACCACGCTTGTTAGGCAGTACTTATTATATCCGTTACCAATGAAAGGAGATGGGGGTGAAGCCCGGGTAAAGGCTATAGCCTAATTTAATTAAGACTTAACATTAATTTAAAATTGCAACCTTGATATTTGCAGCAAATTAAAGTTAGGCGAAATGAAACGAAACATTGCAAAACAAAAAGAACTAACCAAATAATTAGATGCATTATGATTAGAAATTCTACAAACTACATGCAGTTTAAAAAACCATTTAAATACCTTGCTTTTGCATGGATAGTGGTTTTTATGCAATTGCCCCAGTTACTGCTTGCCGAAACGGGTCCAGTACCTGTTTATCTGGCCAGACAGGAAACGGTCACAGTAAAAGGAACGGTTAAAGATGGTGGTGATGGACAATCGCTACCTGGTGTGACCATTTCCGATAGTCAAAGAAAAGTTTTGGGTGTAACTGATGGTAACGGCTCATTCACTGTGAAAGCGGTAAAAGGAACTGAGCTTTCTTTTAACATGATTGGTTATGCGGTTGCTAAACGTATGGTTACCGGGGCAACCAATACGATGACAGTTACGTTGAAGAGTTCAAGTTCAGATCTTAATGAGGTTGTCGTAACGGCTTTAGGTATTAAACGTGAACAGAAATCTTTAGGTTTTGCAACAACGACGGTTGATAGCACTCAATTAACTAGCGCTATTTCCAGTAACTGGACTGATGCTTTGTCAGGAAAAGTTGCGGGTTTAAATATGGTGCGTAGTGATGGCCCAGCTGGATCCAATAAAATTATTTTACGTGGTGAGAATAACCTTACAGGTGATAACGAAGCACTAATTGTAATTGATGGTGTGGTGGCCTCTAGTAGTTCTAAACGCACTGCTGCTACTGGTGGTGGTGTGTATGGTACATCTGGCGATATTATGCCTGCAGATTTCGGAAGTGGAATAAGCGATTTGAATCCTGATGATATAGAGAGTGTCACAGTACTTAAGGGCCCTGCAGCATCAGCGTTATATGGTCAAAGAGGTGCAAATGGTGCGATTATCATCACGACTAAATCTGCCAGCAAAGATAGAAAGACAATGGGGATTACCTTTACTTCGAACAGCTCATGGCAAGACATAAATCGTGGACCAGATAGACAACAGGAGTTTGGTGCAGGTACTTTTGGTGTCCCTTATTTTTCATATGGTGCATCTCCGGATGGATCAAGTACAAACGCGACCAGTTCTACATGGGGACCTGCATTTAATACTGGAAGTATGTTCTATCAATTTGATCCGGTAACAAAAAAGCAAGGTGTTGCGCGAACGCCTTGGGTTGCTTATAAAGATCCAATAGATGCATTTTTTGTGACTGGATTCGAATCATTGAACTCAATAAGTTTAGATGGTACCTATAAAAAAGTGGGTATGCGTCTTTCTGCAAGTCATGGTAGTAATGAATGGATTGTCCCAAATACAGGCTATGAAAGAACTACTGTTACCTTTAATGCAAATACTAACCTAACTAAAAAGCTAAGCTTAAATCTAAAAGCACAATATGCTAACAAACATAGCGATAACTTACCCGCTACTGGTTATGGTAATCAATCTTTGATGTATTGGTTTATGTTTGCTCAGCCTAACGTAAATGTGGATTGGTATAGAGATTATTGGGCGCCTGGTAAGGAATTCCAGCAATTGGTTAACATTACCACTACTAACCCGGAAAGTCCATACGCTATTTCAGAACAATATATAAATGCACAAAGACGAAATGGGTTTTTAGGTAATGTTCAAGCCAATTATAAATTTACCAAAGAACTAAGTTTAATGGCTCGGGCGTCGATAGATTTAACTGACGAGGCGCGTGAAACTCGCCGTCCTTGGGATGCCTCTGGAAATAAATTTGCGCATGGTTCTTATCGTGAATCGAATATGCATGCTTATGAGATCAATGCTGACTTCTTGTTAAAATACGACAAAAAAATTAGCAAAGACTTGCATATGACAGCAAATGTTGGTGGTAGTCAGATGCGCAACCAATATGGTAAATTGGAAACTCGTGCAGACGGTTTGGTAATTCCTAATATTTATAGGCTGGATAACAATGAAAACCCTTTGGTTTACGTTCCGGATACGGCAAGATATAGAATCAATAGTTTGTATGCTTCAGCATCATTTGCCTATAAAAACTTTTTATACTTAGATATTACCGGTCGCCAGGATTGGAATAGTACTTTGGCCACATTAACAAGTACAGATAACGTAGGATTTTTCTATCCATCAGCTAGTTTAGCTTTTGTAGCATCTGATTATTGGAAGCTTCCAAAAGCATTCAGCTTTGCTAAGTTAAGGGCTTCAATAGCACAGGTAGGTAGTGGAAGTAATATTCCATATAGAACTGCATATTATTATCAGAAAGCGGCAGATGGCATTTATCCGGATACTTCAATGAACAATCCAAGAGTATTGCCTAATTATGATTTGAAACCACTTAAAACAACTACAGTTGAATTGGGATTAGAATTAAAAATGTTTAAAAATCGTTTAGGCTTAGACCTTGCTGTGTATGCAGGTAATACCAAAAACCAAATATTAAACAGAATTGTAGATAAATCTACGGGTTACAATGTACAGGTGGTTAATGTTGGTAGGGTAGATAATAAAGGCATTGAGATTGCGCTTAATGGCACCCCAATACAAACCAAGAATTTTAAGTGGACAACTTTTGCCACGTTCTCGGCCAACAAAAACGTAATTAAAGAGCTGGCAGATACTTCTGTGGTATTGCGTACAGGAGCATTGGGCGGTGGCCAGGTTGTGGCTAACGTTGGCGGTAGTATGGGCGATTTATATGGAAGAGGTTACCTACGCTCACCAGATGGTCAAATCATATTTAATCCGGAGACAGGTGTGGCTTTAGAAAATCCGGATCTCCTATATCTGGGCAATACCATGCCTACTATGAGATTTAGTCTTGGCACAGGGTTTAACTATAAACAATTTAGCTTAAATGTCTTATTTGATGCTCAGGTTGGAGGAGTTGGTCATTCACTTACTTTCTCAAGAATGGCGTCTTTGGGCAAGCATGCTGTTACGTTACCCGGTAGATATAACGGTGTAATTGGAGATGGCGTTTTACAGAACCCTGATGGTACTTTCCGTAAAAATGATGTAATCGCTACTGATCTTGCTGCCTTTTATGAATCAGTTTATGGAAGTGGCCAGGCTGAAGGCAGTATTTTTAGAACAGATTATGTTAAATTCAGAGAGGCTAGTATTGGTTATGCTCTTGATAAGAGGACGTTGAAAAAAATAGGTGTATTTAATAAAGCAACATTAAGTGTTTATGGACGTGACTTGTTCATCTGGTCACCCTGGCCAGCATTCGACCCTGAGTTCGGTACATTGGCAGGTTCTGATATTGTTCAAGGATTTGAGACAGGGCAATTGCCATCTACCAGAACATTTGGTGTACGTTTAGTTGTGGGCCTTTAATTTATAGAAATTATGAAAAAGATTAAGAATACTATAATATATACGCTTTTAACAGTTTTGGGTCTATCAACGCTATCCTGTACAAAAGATTTCTCGACTATAAATATTGATCCTATTGGTGAGAGAAAGGTGGAGGCCCGCAGATTGTTACAGCCTGCTCTTGTGAATGTTTTACGTGCTAATATGTATCGAAACTGGAACTTCAATAATCAATTGATGCAGGTGTCAGTAGAAATAAGTGACGCTGAAGGTAAAGTGTTTCGTTATGATGTGAGAAGAACCTGGGCTGATTATACCTGGAATGCCTGGTATACCAATATGACAGATCTTAAAGACATCTATACGATTGCAAGTAAACCTGAAAGCTTAAATAAATCTTATCAGGGAATATCGTTGATTACCCAAACATGGGTTTCGTCATTATTAACAGATACTTATGGTGATGTTCCTTATACCGAGGCAAATATGGGTGGAACTGGTAACATGCAGCCCGTGTTTGATATGCAAAAAGATATCTATGCAGATATGTTTAAAAAACTGGAAGAAGCAAATGACTTATTAAAAGAAGGTATAGTCATAGAAGCTGCAAGTGATCCAGTTTATAAGGGCGATATTTCGAAATGGAGAAGATTTGGTAATTCACTTTATTTAAGGTTATTACTTCGTGCTTCTGGAAAAGCAGAAGTTGCAAGTACGGTAATTGCAAAGATTAAAGAGATTGTTGATACTAATCCTGCTGAATATCCAATTATAGAAAATAATACACAGAGTGCTAAGATTTTATGGAACGGGACCAATAGTAGTACAGCTGTTTATTCTTCTCCATATATGATGGATATACGTGCGGTTGATTTTAGGAATATGCCTATTTGCGATTTCTTTTTGGGTAAATTGGTTACATGGGAAGATCCAAGAGTAGATCCTACATTGGGTATTAAGGGTGTACCGCGCTTTGGTATTGATAAAGGAATTGATGGATATGTAGGTGTTCCAAGTGGTTATTCACCCGGTTCTGGTGTAATTATACAAGCACATTTTAATTCAGATGCAGAAACGGATAAATTCACTTTGCAAACGGATCCAAATACAGGGATCATGATGAATAGTGCAGAAGTAAGCTTTATTCTGGCCGAGGCAGCTGCAAAAGGCTGGATTAGTGGTTCGGCTCAAAATTACTATTATAAGGGTATGGTGGATGCAGTCACTTATTGGATGCCAACACAATATACTGGTCCCACGGATACTAAGTTCATCAGTTACATAACTGATGCAAATTTAAAATGGAATCCTGCTCTGCCATTGGAGGATTTGACGGGTGGGAAGAGCCAAATGGAGATGATACATATACAAAAGTATTATGCCATGTTTCTGGTAGATTTTCAACAGTGGTTTGAATATAGACGCACTGGCCATCCTTTTTTGCCCAAAGGAGCGGGCTTAGCTAATGGTGGTAAAATGCCGGCAAGGCTAAATTACCCTCTTGTTACGCAATCGACAAATCCAACTAGCTATAAAAATGCAGTAGCGGTTCAGGGACCAGATGATATCAATACACTAGTTTGGTGGCAAAAACCCTAATTCTTAATATTTAGAAAAATAGTCATGAGAAAGATATTAAATAAACATATACTAATAATAGGGGCATTTATAATTGCACTGGCTGCATGTAAAAGGGATAGTGATTATATGATAGTTACGCCTAGTCCTTTTATTTCCAATTTCGATTTAAAAAAGCTGTACAAGGGGACTGATGTTACCTTAACCAGAGCCGTAACCGGGGAAGCAACCTCTGTACAAGGTCAGGTTACTTCTGATCATTCCGGACATAATTTGCCTGAAGGTTTATTGTTTATCCAGAATTTAAGAATGGTGGGTAGTGGTATTGACTCATTAAGAGGTATAGCCATTAACATCGGTGCGGCAGCCGCTAACTATGTGCCAGGTGATTCTGTAAAGATTAATATAGAGGGCGGCGTTTTAAAACGTGTAAATGGTATTTTGCAAATTACAGGAGTTTCAGCTTCTAATATAGTAAAGATAGCATCTGGAGTGACCTTATTGACCACATCGATTTCTGCGGTAACTATGTTAGCCAAACCGGATAACTTCGAAGGATGTTACGGAGTGGTTAACAATTGTAATTTTGAGCCAAATATTGGAGTGGAAACAATTGAAGGGGTGAAAGGGTTGAATGATGGTTCCGGTGATATGCAGATGCATGTAAATGGAACGGCAGATTTTAAAAGCGAACTGCTGCCTTGGTCGGCAAATGTGATTGGGCTTGTAATTCCTACCGCGGCAGGTGTGCCGCAGATTTGGCCGCGTATAAAAGCTGATTTTTTTCCAACAAGTATAGTTGTTGATCCTTCGATCCCATTAGGGCCACATCCTGCAATTATAACAGGTTACTTAGCAGATCCAACCGGCTCAGATGGTAACTATGAATATATACAGTTTATGGCTACTCAAGATTTGGATTTCAGACAGAAGAATTTTAGTGTATATACCACTAATAATGCTGGAGCTTCTACTCCTACAGGATTCCCCGTTAATGGATGGAATACAGGTGATTTACGTACTTATAAGTTTAATCTTACTCGTGGTACAGTTGCGAAGGGCAAATTCTTTTATGTAGGAGGTTATAAAAAGATATATGGCTCAACTTCAAATGACATTAATCAGGCCAATTGGATAGTAAGTAAGCTGTATGCGACTGTTGGGGGGGATGATGGTATTGGTAGTAAAACGAGTAATTTATTAGCAAATAGTTCAAATACGGCTGGTATTGCAATTTTTCCTTTTACTAAAAATGTTTTATTAGAGTCAGTACCATCGGATGTGGTATTTTTTTCGAGCTCAATTGGTAGCGTTTATGGTAGTGGTGTAGGATACTCTATTTGTGATAATGATTTTTATAAGGTAATGGATGGGAATGCTAAACAACCTTTTTACAGACAGGGTAAAAATACGGATAGACTGCCACAACAAGAATCAGGTTATTTTAGTTATTTAAGTGGTGTGTACGATGCTACTGCTAAGAAGTGGACAACTAAAAGAACCCATAATACTGTACAAATCTCTACAACTTCTACTTTGTCTTTACTTGAAGAGTCATCGTCAGATCCAATGAAATTACCATTAACGAAAGTTGTAAATTAAAATAATAATTTCATTAAACAGGAGCTATCATTGGTAGCTCCTGTTTAATGAATAGCTTCTTTTATTGCACAAGAATTCATTCTTATCTTTTTATTTTTTTAATACATAAACGTGAATAGAAGATCCTTTATTCAATCAATGGGCCTCATCACTGGAGGCGCCTTCATCAGTTTACAAAGCAATGCCTTTTCTAAACTAAGAAGAGATAAAACAATTACCGGTATAGTGTCCGATGGCAAAAGAGGAATTGCCAATGTGGTGATCTCAGATGGCTATAGTGTTGTGGTTACAGATGCCAAAGGAAAATATACGATTACAACCGACGATCGGGCGACCAATATCTTTATGAGTACGCCTGCAGGTTACGAGTTTAAAACTGATTATAGCGTAGCCAGGCAATATGAAACCTTAGGCAGTCGCAATAGCTATGATTTTAAGCTTAAAGCGCTTAAAAGGAATGATAGCAAGCACAATTTTATCATTTGGGCCGATCCACAGGTTAAATCGAAGAAAGATGTAAAACAAATGATGGATACCGCCGTGCCAGATGTGCAGCAATTGGTTAAATCAATGGGGCCCGATGCGCTGATCCATGGCATTTGTGTGGGCGATATTGTATGGGATAACCATGCTTTGTTTCCAGATTACAACCAAGCGGTGGCAGATATGGGAATTCCATTTTTTCAGGCCTTGGGTAACCATGATATGGATTACAGAATGGGTGGTGATGAGACATCAGACAAAACTTTTAAAGAGGTATTTGGGCCTACTTATTATTCTTTTAACAGAGGCAAGGCACATTATGTAGTACTGGATGATGTTCGCTACCTGGGTAATGAAAGGGAGTATGACGGTTACATTGGCGAGAATCAATTGGACTGGTTGGCTAAGGACCTTAAATATGTAGGCAAAGACCAACTGTTGATCATCAACCTGCACATTCCTGTACACAACTCAGTTAAAAACAATGCGGCGCTTTATGCCTTGCTAGAAGGCTATCAAAACGTCCACATTATGTCGGGCCACACCCATTACAACCTCAATAAAATAACCAACGGTATATACGAACACAATCATGGAACGGTATGTGGTGCATGGTGGACGGGGCCAATCTGCGAAGATGGTACTCCACGTGGCTATGGTGTTTATGAGGTAAATGGTACAGATCTGAAATGGTATTACAAATCAACTGGATTTGATAAAACCAAGCAAGTTAATATGTACGTAGAGGAGTTAACCGATCAAAAAAGGTTAATCGCCAATGTTTGGAATTGGGACCCGGAATGGAAAGTCGAGTACTTTTTAGACGATAAACCAATGGGTGCGCTTGAACAGCAAAAAGGCTATGATCCTTTAGCCGTACAATTGTATAAAGGAGATAAATTACCAGTTACAAGATCGTTTGCAGAGCCTAAAAAGATGGATCATTTATTTATGGCCCACTTTAGTCCCTCAGTAAAAAATATTAAAGTGGTTGCGACAGATCGATTTGGAGAGAAATATACAACTACGCTTAATGCATAGTCGGTTGATCAAATAGCATACAAAAGAGCGATTATGAGCATATTAAGTTAATATGCACTGATCGCTTCATTTTATAAGAAACTAAATATAAATCAATGAAGAATGTAATATGTGTTGCCGCTGCGGCTTTGTTAAGTTTATCGGCCTGTAAAACCATGAAAAGCTCCAGCTCAACTGCCAAAGCCGAATTCCCTGCATTTAGTACCGAAGGGCACAGAGGTGGAAGAGGTTTAATGCCTGAAAATACCATTATCGGGATGCGCCACGCTGTAGATTTAGGTGTTACTACGCTAGAAATGGATACACACATTACCAAAGATGGCAAAGTTGTAGTTACGCATGATGATTATCTGAGTCCGGCATTTATGTTAACACCTGAGGGTAAAGAAATCCCAAAATCAGATGCTAAAAAATATCCGGTTTATCAGATGGATTATAGCACATTGAAACAATTTGACCTTGGCTCAAAGCCACATCTACTTTTTCCAGAGCAGCAAAAGATCAAAAGTTATATCCCTTTACTGGCTGATCTTATTGATGATGTACAGCAATACACTAAAGGGAAAAAGCAGATGTTCTATAACATAGAAACCAAATGTAGTGCTAAGGGCGATGGCATCGTAAACCCAGGGCCTGAAGAATTTGTGAAGCTGTTGATGGATGTGATTAACAAAAAAGGAATTACACCTTATGTCGTTATTCAGTCTTTCGATAAGAGAACATTACAAATTCTACATAAAAAATACCCTAATGTGCGTACGTCGTACCTGGTAGATAATAAAAAAACAGTTTCCCAAAATCTTGAAGATCTGGGTTTCGACCCATTTATTTTAAGCCCTGCTTTTAAAATGGTAAATGCGGATCTGGTAAAACAATGCCACGAACGTAAGATTAAAGTGATTCCGTGGACGGCAAATACTAAGGAAGATATTGCCAATTTAAAGCAGCTAAATGTAGATGGCATTATTTCAGATTATCCTAACCTATTGATCAACTAGCTAGAAAAGATTAGCGCTACTCAAACAATATCCTCAACTAACCAAAAACAATTAAATAACAATATCCGCTAACCAATCTAAATGAGTACTAAATTATTTTCGCCTGCTCCACACAAAGAGCTCTTACCTTTAAGTAGGATAGACCCTGAATATAAAAAACAACGTATTAAAGTATTTCTTGGCATATTTTTAGGCTACGCAGGCTATTACCTGGTACGTAAAAACTTCTCACTGGCTATGCCAGATCTTATTGATCAGGGATTTAGTAAGGCGCAACTTGGTTTTGCACTTTCAGGCGTATCTATCGCTTATGGCTTAAGTAAGTTCTTAATGGGAAACGTTTCTGATCGAAGCAACGCCCGTAATTTCCTTACTGCCGGGTTGGTGCTTTCGGCCTTTACCATGATTTTTATGGGGATATTTCCTTTCGCAACCTCCTCCATTGCGGTTATGTTTATCTTGTTATTTATTAACGGATGGTTTCAAGGAATGGGATGGCCTCCATGTGGTAGGGTAGTAGTACATTGGTACTCTATAAAAGAGCGTGGGACGATGATGTCTATCTGGAATGTAGCGCATAACGTGGGTGGCGGTCTGGTAGGGCCTATCGCTATTTTAGCCATAGAGATCTTTGCCGACTGGCACAGTAAGTTTTATTTCCCAGGTATCATCGCCTTATTTTTTGCAGTTATAGCCTATGTTTTGGTTAGAGATACACCACAGTCTTGTGGATTGCCTCCTATCGAAGCATACAAAAATGACTATCCAAAAAACTACTCCGTAGATCAGGAAAAGGAGTTTACTGCTAAAGAGATTTTCTTCAAATATGTATTTAACAACAGGATGTTATGGTATATCGCCTTTGCGAATGCCTTTGTATACCTGGTTAGATATGGAATTTTAGATTGGGCACCCACTTTCCTGGAAGAAGCAAAAGGTTTTTCTTTAAAAGAGTCGGGCTGGGCATATTTCTTTTACGAGTATGCTGGTATTCCGGGAACACTACTTTGTGGTTTGATTAGTGATAAAGTATTTAAAGGGCGTAGAGCTCCAGCAACGATCATCTATATGGTGCTGGTACTGATTGCCGTATTGGTATACTGGAAAAACCCACCAGGAAACATCTGGATTGATAATACTGCATTAATTGCGATAGGTTTCTTGATTTATGGTCCTGTGATGCTCATTGGTGTTCAGGCATTAGACCTTGTGCCTAAAAAAGCTGCAGGTACTGCTGCAGGATTAACCGGTCTTTTTGGTTACATGGGCGGTGCTTTATTTGCCAATATTGCCATAGGCCTTGTGGTAGATAAATGGGGATGGGACGGTGGTTTCGAAGTGATAGTGGCGGCATGCGTCTTATCTATCTTCTTTACCGCATTAACCTGGAACAGAGAAAAAAGGAATTTAGCAGCGATGTAAATTTGTTATTTTAGGGTTTTTATATAACCAAACACAAAATGAACTACTCACTTCACAAAATCATTGCAGGATTAAGTTTAATCTTAATTCTTGGCTCAACAAACACACAGGCTCAGGATGTAAAATGGGATAGTACCTATAGACCGGGTGCTTACCTTAAAAAAGTAGAAGCCTTTACCGCTGAAGGCATCAAAAAAAAGGATTTCGTCTTTTTGGGGAACAGCATTACTGCTGGAACAGATTGGGCTAAATTATTGGGCTTACCCAATGCAAAAAACAGAGGGATCTCTGGTGATATCACCTTCGGTGTATTGGAACGCCTGGATCAGGTAATATCTGGTAAGCCTTCAAAAGTATTTGTATTGATAGGGATCAATGATGTGTCGAGAAATATTCCGGATAGTATCATCTTAAGGAATTATAAAAACATCATTAGCAGGATAAAATCAGGGTCAAAAAAGACTAAAATCTATTTCTATACGTTATTGCCGGTGAACAGCTCATTTAATAAGTTTAAGAACCATTATGGTAAAGACGAGCACATTTTATGGCTCAATTCCGAGATCAGAAAGTTAGCTGATAAAAAGGTAACGATTATTGATCTGTACCCTGAGTTCTTAGATTCAGAAAATCATTTAAAAGCTAATCTAACACACGATGGATTGCACCTGAAGCCAGAAGGTTATCAGGTTTGGGCAGAGGTGCTCAAAAAGGGTGGCTATTTAAAGTAGTCACCCCATATTGGCTTATTTTTTTGCGAACGCCATAGCTGGCCTGTTCATATACTGTTCAGGCCTGTTTATGTAAGGCGTTTCGTTATAAGTTTCTTTTCCTAATCTTTTCAGCGTTTTATAATGAGACACTAAAGCTGCACCGAAAGTAGGACTCTCAATATAATTGAGGTTAAAGTCCGCTGCGGTTTGTCTTACGATCTCTCCGATAGCTGGGTAGTGGATATGGCAAACTTTTGGGAAAAGGTGATGCTCAATTTGTCTGTTCAGTCCGCCACATAAAAATCCCGTCACTTTGCAGTCTACGCCAAAGTTTGCCGTAGTTTGCAGTTGATGTATGGCCCATGCCTCTTCAATATTTCCTTTCTCATCAGGAAGAGGGAAACTTGTACCCTCAACTACGTGCGCAAGTTGGAAGACTAATCCCAGTACCAAGCCTTGCGAAAACTGCATCACCAAAAAGCCGAGTACAAACTGCCACCAAGTAATGTTCATCACTAATAATGGAAGCACAATAAACAGGAAATAGTAGATCCCTTTATAAAAGAACAATTTAAAATATTCTATTCTAGGATGTGAAGAAACGTGTTCTCCAATCTTTTTCTGAAAGAACTTCTTATAATCTTTTCTGAAAACCCAGGAAAGCATGGCAAAACTATACAATACAAAGGCATAGTAATGTTGGTAGCTTTGCACCTTATTCACTGTTTCCGTTTCTGAGAAACGGATTAAGCCGGGGGCAACATCAATGTCCTCGTCATGTCCGGCTATATTCGTGTAGGTATGGTGAACGATATTATGGCAGATGTTCCAAACATAAGGACTGGCGCCAATCAGGTTAAAAACGAAGCTAAAAAACTTGTTGATGGTCGAATTTGCAGAATAGGATTTATGGATGGCATCGTGGCATACGTTAAAGCCTACAAAAGCGCCAAATGCGCCTAATATGGCACATAGCAGAAGGGTAACTCCTGCATTAAAGCCACCCAGAAGGATCATTAGATAAAGAGCAATTAAACCCGTTAGAAAAAAGAGGGTTTTGAACCACATGGCCCGATTTGCATGTATTGAAATATTGTTGTCAGTAAAATAGGCATCTACCCTTTTCCGCACTGTCACGTAAAATGTCGAATTATTGACATTCGTGAACCTAACCTTTTTTCTCATAAATTATGTACTCCCGGGTAGTGTTACGCCCTTCTTTTGATTTGGCTAATGTAACATATTTATAACGTACCCAAGATTAGCATATTGTTATTATTGTATATTTACCATAAATTAATAGTTCTCTATCAATAATTATCTAAACATAGATGCAGAACATCAATATTAAGCAGTTGGCCAAAGCGCTGAACCTGTCTACTTCAACAGTGTCCAGGGCTTTTAGGGATAATAGCGATATCAATAAAGAAACGAAGGAAAGAATCCTTTCGAAAGCAAAGGAGTTTAATTATCAGCCCAACCATTACGCAAGTAACCTGAGGGAGCAGCGGAGTAAAACCATTGCAGTGATTGTGCCGGAGCTGGCGAATAATTTTTTCTCGCAGTCGATACATGGTATTGAACGGATCGCGCGTGAAAAAGGGTATCATATTTTAATCTATGCTACGGATGACGTGTATGAAAAGGAAGTTTCCTTTATTCAGCACCTCCATAATGGCCGTGCCGATGGAATCATCATGTCGGTATCTGGCGAGGCAAATGATCATAATTATTTGAACGAACTGACCCAAAAGCGTCTGCCATTGGTGTTTTTCGATAGAGTTTATGAGGATATCATTACGCCAAGGGTAATTACCAATGATTATGATAGCAGTTTTTCTGCTACTCAGCACCTTATTAAGCAGGGCTGTAAGCGCATTGCTTACCTGGTTATCAACAAGAACCTCTCTATCGGTAAATTTAGGATGCAAGGCTATATAGATGCCTTATTGAAATATAATATCCCCTATGACGACCGTCTTGTGGTTGATTGTACTAACAGCTATTCCAAAAATAATGTGATATTGAAGCAAATGATGACGGAATTAAAACCGGATGGGGTATTTACTTCTGTGGAAAGGTTGGCCTTTGCTACTTATTATGCTTGTTATGATTTGAATATTTCTGTGCCGGAACAACTTAAGGTAATCGGCTTTTCAAGTTTGGAGATTGCTCCACTATTAAATCCTTCTTTAACAACAATTACCCAGCCTGCTACCAAGATTGGAATAGAAGCCGCAAACCTTTTATTTAAGATGCTGGAGAACCCAGAATCTGTAGATCCAAATGAGAAGATCGTACTCAATTCTAAGCTGATTAAAAGACGATCAACAGAGCTAAGTTAAGGGTACAAAAAAGCGTCTAAAATCTTTAAAATTTCGAGTCAAAAAAGAGGGCTTTTTGAGGCCTCAAAAACAGCCTGTTTTTAAAAAAAAAATCTGAAGGTTTTGCGATTTTACGCAGAATTCTTCTCCATTTTTCTTTGGGTGCTATGAAAAAGTGTTGATAAGTCCGGGAACGATCCCGGGATCGTTCCCGATAATTGAGGGAAAAATACACGAATACAGCTAGTGGTCTCTGTTCTGATTTTGTGTTTGTAACTATTTGTTTTATAGATGTTTGGTTGTTCTTATGCTCATTTTTGCGGAGGTCTGATTGCAAATTTTTGTGCCTGATTTTGAAGTTTAGAAGTATAAAATATGGTGTTAAAAATAAATTTGATATAAAATTTTGAATTGTCGTTGCCGACTGTAAATTTACCATAAGTGTTACATACACTTAACGTTAACCAAATATTACACCCTAAAAACGAGTTTAAATATGAAAGTATTTTACCTAAAAAAGCATTACCTTTTGGTGCTTTTAGTTTTGACAGCACTTGGGGCAAATGCCCAGACCGGCTCGCTGGTTGGAAAAGTACTAGACGAGACTGGACTGCCCTTACCGGGAGCATCTGTACAGATCAAAAGTTTAAGTAAAAACACCCTTACCAATGCAGATGGTACTTACAAGATTATTGGATTAAGTAATGGGACAGTATCCCTGTTTATTAGCTATGTTGGCTATCAGCCCAAACAAGAATCTGTAAAGATAAATGGGAGTACAGTCGCTAATTTTAGTTTGAAGCCTGATGACCAGAGTTTAAACGAAGTTGTGGTGGTGGGTTACGGTACACAAACCCGACGCGAAGTAACCGGTTCCATCTCTAAAGTAACTGGAGATAAACTAACGGCTATTCCTGCTCCAAGTTTCGAGGCTAGCTTACAGGGACAGGCTCCGGGTGTTCAAGTAACAACTGGCAGTGGACTGGCGGGTAGTGGTTCAATCATCAGAATTCGGGGTATTGGATCAATATCGGGAGGCGGAGACCCCTTATATGTGATAGATGGGATTCCAATTACTTCCGATCCATTTATTGGTGGAAATCGTGGTGGTATGAATCAAAATCCATTAGCAACGATTAATGCGAACGATATTGAGTCAGTAGAAGTATTGAAAGATGCTGGTGCTGCTGGTATATATGGTTCACGTGGTGCAAATGGGGTAATTTTAGTGACTACTAAAAGAGGAAAGTTGGGTAGGCCTACTTTTAACTTATCGACCAAATATGGTGTAAGCACTTATGCCAACAAGGCTAAATTTGTTGACGGACCAGAATGGTTGCAATTACGTCAGGAAGCATGGGCTAATGATGGAAATACGGGATTAGCACCTTTACCGGGTGGTTTAACCTGGGCACAGGCCGAGCAAAATAACACAGATTGGTGGGATTTAGTTACTCAAACAGGTCGCCTTAACGATCAGAGTGCTTCTTTTAGTCAGGGAACGGAAAAAATAAAAAGCTTTGTTTCTGCTAATTATAGCAATAATGAAAGCTTTTTGAAGGGGAATGCTTACAAACGCTATGGTTTTCGTACAAATTTTGATATTAAGCCGACTTCTTATTTTACCACAAGCATCAATGTGGGGTATGACAGGGGAACTAATAAAAGGGTAAATGCTGCCTGGGGTGGTGGTTTGGGAGAGGCTATGTCAACCGCTTTGCCTATTTACCCCGCTTTTAATCCAGATGGATCTTATTACAACAATGCGGCAAATCCTTTGAAAAATGTTGATTTGTTAGATTGGAAGACGGTGACTGACAGGTTAATCGCAGGTGTAACGTTCGAATTGAAACCGGTTAAGAACTTAAGTATTAAGGCTATCGCCAATATGGATAATATGGATGTGAAGGAGAACCAATATCAGCCAGCCATCCTTAGGAACCAAAGCTCTGGTTATGCAAATGCATGGCCTGTAAAAGTATTGAACCACACATTTACTGGGACGGTAAATTACGACTTGGAATTCAGTAATAAACATAAATTGTCATTCCTTGTTGGGGCAGAGAATCAGGAGAGTTACCGAAATTTATACAAGGATGGTATTTACGGTGATGCAAACGGTCCTTTCAATAAAGATACTCAGAGTTACGAAAAAGCATTGGCAGATCAGATCAAAGCAAATTCTCTAAACTATGTCTTGGGCGCAGATAGAAATACTTTCGCTTCTTTATTCTCGAGGATCAACTATTCGTACGACAATAAGTACTACTTACAAGTTCTGGCCAGGCGAGATGGGTCTTCTAAATTTGGCCCCAATAATAAATATGGATTTTTCCCTGCGGCTTCAGCTTCCTGGTACATCAGTCAGGAAAACTTCTTAAGCGATAACAAAGTGATCTCAAATTTGAAACTGAGAACAAGTTATGGTTTAGTAGGTAGTTCAAATTTTCCTTCCGGTCAGTATTATTCTATTTTTTACCAAGGGAAAACATATAATGGAAATGGTACTGTAGCTCCGGATAATGTAGAAAACCCTGGATTAAAATGGGAAGAAGGGCGTAATTTTGATATAGGGCTTGATTTCGGCTTATTCAATAATAGAATTAGTGGCGAATTCTCCTATTACCACAAAAAGACTATCGGAGCATTACTCGATGGTGGTATTTCTCCTTCAACTGGTTTCTTAAGAGGATGGGTTAATGTTGGTGAAATCCTGAACGAAGGGCTGGAGTTGAGCTTGAACACGATAAACATTCAATCTGATAATTTTAAATGGATCACTCGGTTAAATATTTCTAAAAATAGAAACGAAGTGCTTAGTCTTGGTGATTTCTCAGCTGATGCTGTACGAGGCGGAACAAACGATACCCGAATCTCCATTGGTTATCCTTTAGGTGTAAACTATTTGGTGAGGTATAAGGGTGTTGATCCGGCAGACGGCTTACCTATCTGGTTGAATAAAGATGGGTATGAAACAAAAACCTTTTCATTGGATGATCGTGTAAACACAGGACAGGTGTTGCCAGATTATGTGGGTGGTTTAACAAATACCTTTAGTTATAAGGGGTTTGAGTTGAATACCTTATTCACCTTCGCTATTGGTGGCAATTTGTACGATGGTTCTGCTAAACGCCAGTTAGGTATTGTAACCGATTGGAATATTCGCTCTGATATTTCTGATCGCTGGCAGAAACCGGGTGACATTGCTAAGTTCCCTCGTTTAACCATGAACACTGGAACTTATCCTGGCTTATCAAGCGAATGGCAGTATAACTCGACTATGTTCCTGTACGATGCCACTTTTGTGAGGTTAAGAGAGGTAACGCTTGCTTATAACCTGCCGGCTAGTTTTGCACATAAATTGAGGTTGCAAACTTTAAAGGTTTTTGCTTCAGGTATGAACTTACTAACCTTTAGCAAATATCCGGGAGGTGACCCAGAGGTTGCCAGGGATTTTGAAAATAATCAGGATAGAAATATGAGTCCGAATGTAACGTATCTGACGACGCCTCAGCAAAAAAGCGTATCGTTTGGTTTATCTACCTCATTTTAATTGTTGACCATAATAGATAAGAAGATGAAATTCAATTATAAAAATATTTTAAAAACGGTTGCCGTGCTTGCTGTACTTGCAGGTACCGGAACAGGATGTAAGAAATTTCTTGACGCTCCACCACAGGATGCCTTAAATAAAGAGCAAGCCATAGGCGACGAGGCGGGGCTAATTCAGTTAATGAATTCGGCTTACCAGGTTGTTGGTGGGGATGCGATGTTCGGTGGGAAAATTCAAGCTGTAAGTGAAATGATGGCAGATCAACTAAACGGTACTAATTTGAGCGGCGATTTTGGCGAGTTTTACGGACGTAAATCATCCATTTTTGGAGATTATAAGCGGGATATGTATGTAGGGATGTATCAGGGAGTTTATCGGGCTAATTTGGTATTGGAGAACTTAGATAAAGCTACTACCGCTAAAGATAATATTGAAGGCCAGGCAAAATTCGTAAGAGCGCTTGTACACTTTGAAGTGGTTAAATTGTTTGCGCAGCCATGGGGCTTTACCACAGATAATTCTCATTTAGGGATTACAATCAGGTTAAGTACCGAAGTGGGGACCAAAAATAGGTCTACAGTTAAGCAAACTTATGATCAGATTATTTTTGATCTAAAAGATGCTGAAAACAAACTGCCAGATGTAAATAATGGCTTGCCAACGAAATGGGCCGCTAAAGGTTTACTTGCAAAAGTATACTTCCAGATGAATGATTTTCAAAATGCATATAACTATGCCAATCAGGTTATTGAAAGTAAGAAGTTTACATTAGATGCAACTTATGCATCTCGCTTTACAGAGGCCGGATCAACCGAAAGTATATTTCAAATGATCAGCACCAGAGGAGCTTTTGAACCAGGAGCGGAATTAAGAAATCAATTCCGTTCGGACAATGGTTTGCCGCAGATGAGGTTTACAACTGCGTTTTATGCTATGGTAAATACGCCAAATGACGTCAGAAAAACGTTGTTTAATACAGTTAAGTATCCGGGTAACATCGTAATCACGAAATACAACTTAGATAGGTTTAACGTTCCGGTGATTTACCTCACAGAAATGAAACTGATCAGAGCTGAGGCCGCGGCAGAAAACAATGCCAACATTCCAGTGGCCATTCAGGATGTCAATGATATTATGAATAGGGCATACGGTGGTACTAAGAGTATCCCTGTTGGTTCTACTCCTGCTTTTATCATTACGAATGCACGCTTTGAGCGTGGTTTGGAACTTGCCGGAGAGGGTAACAGGCTTTCGGAGATTAAACGAATCGGAGCCAAGGGCGAGAATATTGATAAACGTGGTTCAGTTTGGAACTGCCCGGGATTTATTCTGCAATTTCCTCAGGAAGAGATGGGTACGAATATCAATTTCCAACGCAACCCTGAAGGCAACTGTTTTTAATCTTAAACTTTAAAAGATAAACGTATGAAACGTATTCAATATATACTATTCGCTATCTGTATCCTTTCGATATGGAGCTGTAAACCTGAAGAGTTTCCACCGATAGGCGAAGCACAAAATGTTGTGAAATCTATCCAGGGAACCTGGGGCTTAACTAAAGTGACACAAATTGATCAGGATGCGACCACAAAGGGCTTCCCTTATAAACAATTGGACATCACATCGGTGTACCCATACACAGACCTTGTTGTTGCTTTTATGGGCGATGCACAGGGCAATCCTTCTACTTTTACCATCACTTCTGGCAATTCTCCTAAAATAGCTGATTTAACTACAGGTAACTGGACTGTAGATGATGTAAAAGCGCCAACTACGATTTCTTTAAAAAATGGCACGATCACCAACAGCCTTAGCATAGGTTCTTATGTAAGTCTGAAATCGGGTAAGCTATTGATTAAAAGAGATAAAAAGTTAAATGGGAAAGTAATCCTGTCTTATCAGTATGAATTCACTAAAAAGTAAGCAGATCATGAAAAAGATATTATTATTAATTATATGCTGTTTTGGTGCAATATGGGCATCTGGACAAGGAAAAGTTACTTTTAGCCCTGCAACATTTACTTCTGAGGATGAGGTGACCATTACACTTGATGTAACGGGCACACCTTTGGAAGGGGCCAATGATGTTTATATCTGGGCATTTTCTAATGATGGTGTTGGTGGTGGTAAAGATGCCAGCACAAATGGGCAATGGGGAGCTTCGTCGCCAAACGCAAAATTCACTAAAACAGCGACCAATATATTCACTTTTAAGTTTACCGGGACTATACTTTTTGGTCAGAGCCCTGCCGAGCTGATTAACTTCGGTTTCCTTGGTAAAAGCATTGATGGTTCAAAACAAACGCCCGATTATAAGCCGTTTAAGTTTGATCCACTTGTATTTACGCCGGGTCAGTTTAGGTTATTTCCAGCAAAATTGGATAATACGGATATGGCTACGGTTTACTTTCATCAAAACCTGGCTACAGATATCAATCTGCAAAGGATGACTAACATCAAGGTCAATCTTAGTTTTTATAATGAGGCCGGTAGCGTCGTAGGTTCAAAACAAGGCATCGCAACAGTGAAGGAGTCGGCGATTCTATTCTCCTATTCTTTTATACCTGATAGGGTGATTACTGTCCCTGCCGGAACTAAGCTAGGTAAGTTTACTTATCAGTTTAGTGGTACTGTAAAAGATGCAGGCGGTCTTGATGTGCAAGCTTATGGCCCGGTAATAGAAGTGGTTTATACGGTGTTCAATTAATCTTAAAGTGATGAAATACAAAATATTATATACACTCCTTGTACTTGTAGCATTCGCTTTTGGGTGTAAAGAAACAACTTTTGATGAGACGTCAAAAGGGGAGGCGCTAGGTGCTTTTAATGCAACTGCACCTGCTAACAATACCATGTTGGTACTGAATTCGGCAACGCCGGGTAAAGCCATCGTAATAAGCTGGACAGCGGCCAAGCCAGGTGTGAATACTGCGCCGACTTACAAGTGGGTTGCAGCTTTAAAAACAGGTTCAATCGATCAACCAATCCTTGAATTTCCATCTGATAATGCTGGCAAAGCAACCACGCTTACCTTAACGCAGAAACAGCTGGATGATGCTTTGAAAGCAAAAGGAATAGTTGATGGTGCTAAAGCAGAATTGATTTGGCGGGTAATTGCTGATAATGGATCCTTAAAAGTGAATGGAGATACCTTTAATATTTCTGTAACCAGGTTTGGTGATGGGGTATCCAATTTTATATTATATGGACCAGTCTCTAGTGCAGATGTGATTACCATTAATCCGATCTTAACTGCCCAGTCGTTAAATTTTAAATGGCAAAAATCATTTGCAGGAAAAGCAGGCGCTAATGTCATTTATAAAGTAAAATTCATTAAGTCAGATGGTAGTTTTACAGCTCCGCTATTTGAATTTGCATCAAACAACAGTGGACTAGATTCTAATTTATCAGTAAGTTATAAAGATTTTGATGCCAAACTTACAGCAGCAGGCTTTGCAGATCAAGCGACTATTGCTACCTTAAAATGGAGTGTAGAGGCTACTTCGGGTACCTTTACTAAATTCTCTGATTATACAAATGACATTTCTGTATTGAGGGATGTGAGTTTGTATATGGTTGGTGATGCTTCTGAGTTTGGCTGGGACAATGGTAACCCAACTCATATGTTCCGCGATGCAGCCAACAGGGGATCTTATATCTATACAGGTTATTTAAATGTAGGCGATTTTAAGTTTATTACCGTTGTTGGCAATTGGGATACTCAATATGGCAATAATGGCAGCAATGGTGTAGCGCTAAAAGCTAAAGGATCTGATCCTGATCCCGGAACTTATCATGTAGCAACGGCAGGTTTTTATACGGTTAAGATTGACATCAATGCCTTAACTTTTTCTATTCTTCCATATAATGCTGCAGGAGCGACAACTTATGCTTCTATCGGAATTATTGGGGACTTTAATGGTTGGGCTGATATCACTGCAATGAGTAAAACTACTTTTAATCCGCATATATGGGTAATTACACAAACAATCGCTGCAAATACTGGGCTGAAATTCAGGATTGCTGCCGGTTGGGATGTAAACTGGGGTGTAGTAACAAATCTAGATGCTAAATATGGTAGGGCGGTTATGGGTAACGAAAACCTGAGTGTGAAAGCGGGGACTTATAAAATCCTGTTCAATGATTTAACCGGAGATTATATATTCTATAACAAGTAAATTTTTAGGGTTACCAAAATGAAAAAAATATTTATTGCCTTGTTTTTTAGTCTTTTGGCTTCCTGGTCACAAGCACAGCAATTGGAACGTATAGAACCCATATTTTGGTGGACTGGGATGAAGAATCCTAAACTACAACTATTGGTGCATGGGACTAATATTGCTAAAATGGATATGGGATTGAATTATCCTGGTGTTAAGGTGGTAAAGATAAATAAGGTGGAGAACCCTAACTACCTTTTCATTGATCTGGAAATTTCTCCAAATGCCAAGGCTGGTAAATTCCCGATTGAATTTGCAAACGAAAAGGGAAAGAAGCTGCAATATATTTATGAGCTTAAAAATAGAGAAAAGGGCCCTTCACGAATACAAGGAGTAAGCAACAAAGATTTGATTTACTTGTTGATGCCAGATCGCTTTGCAAATGGTGATCCCAAAAATGATGTGGTAAAGGGAATGCGGGAAACGAAATTGAACCGCGATTCGATGTACTATCGTCATGGCGGAGATATTCAGGGCTTAATCAATAAGCTGGATTATTTGAAAGATCTGGGCGTAACTGCGATATGGATGACCCCAGAAATTGAAAATGATATGCCCTTGGTTTCTTATCATGGCTATGCAGCAACAGACCATTATAAGATTGATCCACGTTATGGTACGTTAGCACTTTATAAAACTTATGTAGATAAAGCCCATGAGAAGGGTTTAAAAATTGTCAAGGATATCGTGCACAATCACATGGGTACCGGGCATTGGCTTTATACCGATATGCCTATGAAAGATTGGGTGAATCAATGGCCTGCCTACACACAAACTAGCTATCGCGATGAGCCGGTAATGGATCCACATACTTCCGAAGCCGATAAAAAGAAAATGCTTGATGGTTGGTTTGTACCAAGTATGCCTGATTTTAACCAAAGAAATCCCTATGTACAGAATTATCTTACCCAAAATCACATTTGGTGGGTTGAATATGCCGGGATTGATGGATTAAGGCTCGATACTTATCCTTACAATGATCCTGATTATATGAAAGACTGGGCACAAAAAATTAAAGCCGAGTTTCCAACGCTTTCTATTTTTGGGGAAACACTAGTACATACCGCTGCGGCACAAGCCTTTTTTACCGGTGGAAATACTGTAAACCGTGGTTTTGATACAGAATTGCCTGGTATTACTGATGCGGTTATTAAAAATGCCATTTACGAAGCTTTGAATGGAAAGTCGGGTTGGACTGATGGTGTATTCAGATTGTATTCAACCGTTGCACAGGATTTTCTTTATCAAGATGCAGATCGAAATGTAGTGTTTTTAGACAATCACGACATGAGTCGGTTTTATTCGATGGTAAATGAGGATCTGAACAAGTTCAAGTCGGGAATGGCTTTGCTGTTGACCATGAGAGGAATCCCGCAATTGTACTATGGTACGGAGATCCTGATGAAGAATTATTCTAACCCCGATGGTTTGGTGCGCTCGGATTTCCCAGGTGGATGGGCAGGAGATCAATCTAATAAGTTTACAGCCGCCGGTCGCACGGCACAGGAAAATGAGGCCTTCAACTTTGTTAAAACGCTAGCGAATTACCGTAAGAGTAATACAGCCTTACAAACTGGTAAACTGATGCAATTTGTGCCGGAAAATGGCTTGTATACTTATTTCAGGTATCAGACTGAAGGTAGTTCCGGTACTAATGGCGCTAAGACGGTAATGATAATTGTCAATGTCGATGATACCGCCAAAAGTTTAGAAACCGCAAGGTTTGCAGAACGCCTGGGAAATGTATCATCAGCAACTAATGTCATTACTGGCGAAAAATTAAAGACGTTAAAAACGATTGCTGTACCGGCCAAAACAACATTGGTACTTGAATTAAATTAAATGAAGAATACAACACAAGATATCGCTTGCATATTTGATCTGGATGGGGTTTTGGTGGATACAGCCGTGTACCATTACGATGCCTGGAAGCAACTGGCAAACAGCTTAGGATTCGATTTTACTCATGCCCAAAATGAGCAGTTGAAGGGGGTAAGCCGGATGCGTTCGCTGGATATGATCCTTAAATGGGGCGACGTAGAGAAAACTGAAGCGGAAAAAGAAGCATTGGCTGGGCTTAAAAATTCCTGGTATGTGGCAATGATCAGTAAGATGACAGAGGCTGAAGTATTACCAGGTTCCTTAAAGCTACTGCAGGATTTGAAAGAACAGGGGATTAAAATCGCATTGGGATCGGCCAGTAAAAACTCTGGGTTGATTTTGGAACGAACCAACCTGGCTCATTTTTTTGATGCCATTGTGGATGGGAATACGGTAAGTGCTTCCAAGCCAGACCCAGAGGTATTTGTAAAAGCTGCTGAATTGTTGGGTGCATTGAACAAAGACTGCGTAGTTTTTGAAGATGCGCAGGCGGGTGTGCAGGCTGCAATTGCAGCTGGAATGGCCATTGTGGGGATCGGCGATGCCGAAAATTTACAGGGTGCACAAGTAGTTATTAAAGACCTCTCGGAAATCACAATTGCCGAAATCTCGGCTTTGAAAAAATAAGGAATAGAAAAAGGATAAAGTGTGTAGCCGCTTTAGCGGTGCAAGATTAGAGCAGTATAAAGATGAAGAATTACATAAAAACAGACGAGTGGAATATTATTGAGGAAGGTTTTGATCCTCACTTAAATAAAATATCGGAAAGTCTGTTCAGTATTGGCAATGGTCGTATAGGTCAGCGTGCCAATTTTGAAGAGGCTTATACTGGAGAAACTTTACAAGGGAATTATGTAGCGGGTGTTTATTATCCCGATAAAACACGTGTGGGTTGGTGGAAGAATGGCTATCCGGAGTACTTTGCTAAAGTGTTGAATGCAACAAATTGGATCGGCATCGACATTGATGTCGATGGGGAAAAGTTGGATCTTTTTAAATGTGAGGTAACCGAATTTAAACGGATACTAAACATGAAGGAGGGCACATTGAGCAGGACTTTTACAGCCAAATTAAGCAGTGGAAAGATCGTTAAAGTTGATGCTATTCGTTTTTGTAGCATCGCCGATGATGAGTTGGCCGCTTTACATTACAACATAAACGCTGTTAATTTTGACGGTGTAATCACCCTTACCTCTTTTATCGATGGAGATGTAAAGAATCAGGATGCGAACTACGATGAGAAATTTTGGAATGAAGTAGCACAACATCAGGTAAATGGTACGGATTACCTGACTTTGCAGACTAAAAAAACTGAGTTTGATGTTTGTACAGCAAGCCGTACTATGATACTTTGTAATGGGGTAGCACAAAGCTTGCAGCCTGTAGCCAAAGATAAATATCTTGGACAAACTGCTGTAATATCTATTAAGAAAGACGAAATCATTGATGTTTATAAAATCGTGACCAATCTATCTTCTCTCAATTACAATAAAAGTGATCTATTGGGAGTGGCTGAGTCTAAAATGGAAAAAGCAAAGACTACAGGTTTTGATGCGTTGCTGAAGGACCAAGCTGTGGCATGGGCTACAAAGTGGGAAGAAAGTGACATCATTATTGAAGGAGATGTTGCCGCTCAACAAGCCATTCGATTCAATATATTTCAGCTTAACCAGACCTATACAGGTAAGGATGCTCGTCTAAATATTGGTCCTAAAGGTTTTACGGGAGAAAAATATGGAGGTTCTACCTATTGGGATACTGAGGCCTATTGTATTCCATTTTATTTATCTACGGCCCCCGAGGAGGTGGCAAAGAATTTACTCGTTTATCGTTATAAACACTTAGATAAGGCCATTGAGAATGCTGAAAAGCTAGGCTTTAAAAATGGAGCGGCCCTTTACCCAATGGTGACCATGAATGGTGAGGAATGTCATAACGAATGGGAAATTACCTTTGAGGAGATTCATAGAAATGGTGCTATAGCCTTTGCAATATTTAACTACATCCGATATACGGGAGATGAAAATTACCTGGCTCAATATGGTTTAGAAGTATTGATCGGGATTGCCAGATTTTGGAAACAACGGGTAAGCTGGAGCGCGGACAAACAAAAATATGTAATGCTGGGGGTAACCGGGCCAAATGAATATGAAAATAACATCAACAACAACTGGTATACGAATAAGCTGGCCGCATGGTGTTTAAAATATACCATTGAAGCTGCTATTACAGTAAAACGTATGGACCCTGAAAAGTATAAAGCCATACAAGAAAAAACAAAGCTGGTAGAAGCTAAAGAGTTTGGTGACTGGAAAGCTGTTGCTGATCAAATGTATTATCCTTACGATGAAAAGGAAGGTGTATTTCTTCAGCAAGACGGTTTTATGGATAAGGAGCAGACATTGGTGAAAGATTTGCCCGCTGAAGACAGACCCCTGAACCAGAAATGGAGTTGGGATAGGATCTTGCGCTCGGGCTTCATTAAGCAGGCAGACGTATTGCAAGGCATGTACTTTTTTGAAGATGAGTACGATCTGGAAACACTACGGAAGAACTTTACTTTCTATGAAAGCAGAACCGTGCATGAAAGTTCTTTATCTCCATGCGTACACAGTATTTTGGCGGCAAAGCTAAATGATGAAGAGAAGGCTTATGAATTTTACCTTCGCACAGCCCGTTTGGATCTGGATGATTATAACAATGATACCGAAGATGGACTGCACATTACTTCGATGGCGGGTACCTGGATGAGTATTGTAGAAGGTTTTGCAGGAATGCGCGTACGTAATGGAAGACTGTGTTTTAATCCGTTCTTACCTAAGGCATGGGATTCATTTTCTTTTAGTATCGGCTTCAGAGACGTTCAGCTAAAAGTGAAGATCTCTTCAAAGCAAATCTGGATTATAAATAATTCTGATCGGACACTGGAAATAAGTATATTTAATCAGTCTCACACGGTCTTACCAGGTGAAAAGGCAATTACTTATCGCGAACAACTGGTATGATGTCGCTGTTAAAAAATATTACTTTGATTGTATTGACTATTATTGGTGGACAGAGCATAAGCCTGGCCCAAAGTAAACCTATTATTTATCAGTTATTGCCGCGGTTATTTGGCAATAAACAAGAAACGCAAATCCCCTACGGCACCATTCAATTAAATGGTAGTGGGAAGTTTGACGATATCAATTCAAAAGCGCTGGATGGAATTGCAGCGCTTGGAGTAACTCATGTTTGGTATACCGGGGTAATTGCTCATGCCAGCATGACGGACTATAGTGCCTTTGGTATTCCGGCAGATGATGCTGATGTTGTAAAAGGAAGAGCAGGGTCGCCTTATGCCATCAGGGACTATTATGATGTAGACCCAGATTTAGCCGTAGATGTTAAGCACCGCATGGCCGAGTTTGAGGCCTTGGTTGCCCGCACGCATGAAAAGAGAATGAAGGTGATCATTGATTTTGTACCCAATCATGTTGCCAGAAATTACTATTCTTTAGTTAAACCTATTGGGGTAGCCGATTTTGGAGCCTCGGATGATGTTACGCAGCGTTTTAGTGCTACTAACGATTATTATTATATTCCGGGGGAACATTTCGAAGTCCCCGGACACCTAAATGTAAATGATCCTTTATATACTTTAAAAGACCTGAAGTTTGCTGAAATGCCTGCTAAGGCTACTGGGAACAATGTGTTTTCTAAAGCTCCTTCGCAAAACGACTGGTATGAAACCGTCAAATTAAACTATGGAGTTGATTATGTAAATGGAGAAAAAAAGTATTTTGATCCCATGCCGCCCGTATGGTTAAAAATGCGTGATATTTTATTGTACTGGGCAGGAAAAGGGGTAGATGGTTTTCGCTGCGATATGGCGGAAATGGTGCCTGTTGAGTTTTGGGAATGGGTAATCCCTGAAGTAAAGGCTAAATACCCTGCACTTATATTTATAGGTGAGGCTTATAATTCGGCTGTGTATGCCACCTATTTAAATAAGGGTCATTTTGATTACCTATATGATAAGGTTGGTTTATATGATGGATTAAAAAGACTGATCAGAAATGAGCAAAATGCTGATGTGAAAGATATTAGTAAGGTTTGGCGAGTCGAAACAGCTGGTTTTGGAGACAAGATGTTGCGGTTTCTGGAAAATCACGATGAAGAACGAATTGCCTCTGCTGGATTTGCCGCTAATCCTTTTTATGCACTCCCAGCCATGGTTGTATCGGCTACTTTATCTGGTGGACCAGTGATGTTGTACTTCGGTCAGGAGGTAGGGGAACCCGGTAAAGGTACAGAAGGTTTTGGTGGGGATGACAACCGGACAACAATATTTGATTATTGGGGTGTGCCCGAACACCAGAAATGGATGAATCATGGTGCTTTCGACGGTGGCTTATTGAGTAAAGAACAGATTGCTTTACGTGATTACTATAAGAAACTGATGCACATTGCCGCGACTGCTGATGCGATCAAGAACGGTCAGATTTATGAAGTTCCTGTTTATGGAAATATGAATAACAAAATGTATGGTTACATCCGTTACAATGGCAAACAACGTTTGTTGATCATGGTGAATTTTGATCGTAAGCAAGCTTTGGAGACGAGTATACAGATTCCCGCGGACATCCTTAAGATTAAATCTTTGGGACTTGCTGAAGAATTGTTAACCAATCGGAAGTTGGATATCCTTACCGGCACTAGCATCCCCGTAAAAATAGCTCCTGTTTCTGCACAGATTATAGAATTTTAAAATAAATGAACTTAAAAACATTGACCGAAAATCCGAAGCTAAGTTTAGTCCAGATCATCAACATGAGTATCGGATTTTTCGGTATTCAATTTGGATGGGACTTACAGCGTGCCAACATGGGGCGTATTTATGAAAACCTGGGGGCTAATCCCGATCAGGTTCCTTTGTTGTTTTTAGCTGCACCCTTAACGGGGCTGCTTGTTCAGCCTATAATTGGCTATTTAAGCGATCGAACCTGGCATCCCAAATGGGGAAGGAGAAGGCCTTATTTTATGGTAGGTGCCATCATTAGTTCTATTGCACTTGTTTTTATGCCACATAGCAGCGCCTTATGGATGGCTGCGGGATTATTGTGGATTTTGGATGTCGCCGGAAATGTAGCTATGGAACCTTTCCGGGCATTTGTTACGGATAAACTGCCGGATTCGCAGGTGAACAGAGGGTTTATTATGCAAAGTATGATGATTGGGCTAGGTGGTAGCATCGCTTCGGCCTTGCCTTGGCTAATGAATAATGTTTTTCATTTAAGTAACACTGCGGCACAAGGAAGCATCCCCGAAAATGTAAAGTTCTCCTTTTATATAGGTGCTTTTTTCTTTTTGGCAGCCGTTCTTTATACCGTTTTTACCACTAAAGAATATCCACCTGCCGATGTAGACTTTAAGGATAAGGTTTTGGAAAGCAATAAAGGTTTTGGTGGCGGTGCAAAAGAGATTTGGCATTCTTTACTGAATATGCCTAAAAGGATGCAAATTGTATCGCTAGTACAGTTCTTTACATGGCCAGGCTTGTTTTTAATGTGGTTTTATTATACCACAGCTGTAGCGGTAAATGTATTTGGCGGTAAAAATGCCAGTGATCCGGTGTATGCCCATGGTGCTGATTTCGGTAGTCTAACACTTGCCTATTATAGTGTGATTACCTTTTTATTTGCCCTGGTTTTACCCAAGATAGCAGACAGGCTTGGGCGTAAAACTACACATGCATTGTGTTTGTTATGCGGAGCTTTGGGCTTAATCAGTGTTGCCTGGGTACATGATAAAAACATACTTTATCTGTGTATGACTGGAGTAGGTATAGCTTGGGCTAGTATTTTGTCTATGCCTTATGCGATGTTGAGCGGATCCTTACCAAAGGATAAAATCGGCATTTACATGGGGATCTTTAATTTCTTTATTGTATTGCCAGAGATCATTGCCTCACTGGGCTTTGGTTGGCTAATGCGGGAGGTGCTGCATAATGATAGGCTTTTGGCTGTGCAGTTGGGCGGAGGACTAATGGTAGTTGCCGCTGTTATTTGTTATGTTTTTATCAGAGAACCCCGAAAAACCGATAAGGTTTTAGCGGATAAACTTGCTATAGAAGGACGAGATCAATAAAAATAAACCATAAGCTTATGAAAAGGATTTATTTCCTGGTACTGATTTTATCGGTATTGGCCACTGCATGTAAAAAAGGGAAGGTCAACCCAGATCCGGTTACACCCATTGTACCAGTCATACCCGCCCCCCCGGTTGACCCCGGTTTGCCCGCTGCGGCAAAGGATGGTGTTGTATTTATCAACAATGGTACATCAGCAATTGTAACCCTATATGCACCATTTAAAAAGTCGGTGGCCTTAATCGGAGAATTTAATGACTGGAAAGGTAGTCCAATGAAAAATACAGCTGATGGAAATATCTGGTGGGTACAGCTAGATAATCTAAATCCTAATACTGAATATGCTTACCAGTTTTTGGTAGATGATGATTTAAAAGTCGCCGATCCATATTGTGAAAAGATTCTGGATCCTGTTAATGACGTTTATATAGATAACAATACCTACCCGGGATTAAAAGCTTACCCTACCGGAAAAACCACAGGTATTGTAAGTATAATGCAGGCCAATCAATCAGTGTATACCTGGAAAAACTCGGCAAGTTTTACCAGACCAGCAAAAAATAATCTTGTGATTTATGAGTTGTTGGTTCGGGATTTTACAGCAGATCATAATTATGCTTCGACCCTGCAAAAGCTAGATTATTTAGTTGGATTAGGCGTAAATGCAATTGAGCTAATGCCGGTAAATGAATTTGAAGGAAATCTAAGTTGGGGATATAATCCTTCATTCTATTTCGCACCAGATAAATATTATGGTACAAAAGCAGCCCTTCAGGGGTTTGTTGATGAATGTCACGGTCGAGGAATAGCCGTTATTCTGGATATGGTACTAAATCATTCATTTGGACAGTCGCCTATGGTGCAGCTTTATTTCGACAAGCCTTCTGGTAAACCTTTCGCTATCAGTCCATGGTTTAACGTAAATTCCAATACTCATCCTTTTAATGTAGGTTACGATTTTAACCATGAAGGTGCTGCTACAAAAGCCTTTGCAAAAAATGTAATGAGGTTTTGGATGCAGCAATATAAAATTGACGGCTTCCGTTTCGACTTGTCAAAGGGCTTTACTCAAAAATTATCTACCGATGACGCCTCTTTTAGTGCTTATGATGCCAGTAGGGTAGCGATATGGAAAGACTACAACAGTTACATAAAGAGTATTGATGCCAATAATTTTTATGTAATACTAGAGCATTTTGCTGATGCAACAGAGGAAAAGGTATTGTCCGACGATGGTATGATGCTTTGGAACGGTTTAAATGTAAACATGAATGAAGCCACAATGGGTTGGTTGGCAAATTCAGATTTCTCCTGGGCTTTTTTTGCAAAACACGGTTTTGGAAAGTCAGAAAACCTGCTGAATTTTATTGAAAGCCATGATGAAGAACGCACCATGTTTAAAAATCTTGCTTATGGTAATGCATTTGGCACTTATGATGTGAAAAATCTTGCTGTTGCACTGAAAAGGGAAGAAATGGCTGCAGCATTCCTTTTTGCAATACCTGGGCCTAAAATGATCTGGCAGTTTGAAGAATTGGGGTATGACGTCAGTATAAACTTTAATGATAGAACGGGCAATAAACCTATTCATTGGGAGTATTTTCAACAAACGGAACGTAAAGCATTGTATAACGCTTATGCAAAATTTATCAACCTTAAAAAGAAGAATAGTATTTTCAGTTCAGCTGATGCGACTTATAATTTGTCGGCCGGTGTTAAGTATATTAAGCTCGCAGAAGCTGACAATACGGTTATGGTTGTGGGTAATTTTGATGTAAGTAGCAAAGATGCAAGTGTAGACTTTGGTGCTGCCGGTGTATGGTACGATGCCGTAACCGGGACAACAATTACTTTAACAGGAAATGCATATCACAAAACCTTGGCAGCGGGAGAGTACCATATCTACAGTAGGACAGCCCTGAACGGGGGATGAAATAAATAAGGTTTTTAAAATAAAATGTCTATTTTTACAGCCCGATTATGGAACAGATAAAAACA